>OOCC01000199.1_pt1 | contig 21888 bp, 14 predicted proteins | sample 1670971 | NCBI WGS metagenome assembly OOCC01 (sample SAMN06348109, study PRJEB24527) | human gut metagenome | biome: human gut; feature: ankylosing spondylitis patient; material: feces | host: Homo sapiens | place: China | collected 2015-10
ACATTTCTGTTGTGCAAGAAATATGTACAATAAAATGAATTTTGTCGCTTTGCAAGCAAAATCCCACTAAACCCTATAGGTTGCGGATTTGAGGTTTGCCAAATCTATTCCGTATATTTGCATTTTGAATAAAGTTTTTAATAAGAAGGGTGCTCCGTTCTGAGCGGCTACAACTATACTACGAGTCCTGTCTTGTTCTACACAAGCAGGCTAATTTACTCTCAAGCTTCTGCTCAGAAAATATCCAGTTCCCCAAACAGGGCTAAGCCTTTACTATGCTAGAAAGGGCACAGGGTTAACGCTGGATATGGAGTATTCTTCTTTTTTTTATTGTACTTATCTAATTTTCTGCAAAGTTAACAAAAGTTTGCAGATATAAAGATTTTTACCTCTTTATTTTTCCAAGTGCAAATATAATAGAAAGGGCAAAAGCTTTAAAAACCAAGGATTTATAAAGCTTTTGCTCTTACAGGGCGCCTTGCTGATTGCTATTATACCCAGGGCGCTGCCCTGAGCTAGGAGCTTTTGGGCCTTCAGCCCGTTCTTGAACCACATGCGAAAGTTCTGTTGTTTAAACAAGTCTCTCTATATCTTCTATTGAAAGGTCTGTACCTTTGGCAACTTGCTCTTGTGTGAGCCCCATGCCGAGAAGACGTTTTGCGGTGGCCAACTTTTCTTTGGCAATGCCTTCTACTCTGCCTTCTTCTCTGCCTTCTTCCTTCGCAGTATCGATCGAATTTTTTATATCTCGGTAAGCCTTGAGGCTGTCTTCATATTCTCGTAGCTCTTGTTTGAAACCAAAGTCGGTAAGTAAGCTGATATATCGTTCTTCTGATAATCTCATAATCTGTTCTTTTTATAGAATTCTTTTGGCAAAGATACGATATTTGTATCATTTTAGACGATATTGCGAGCGTTTTTGCTAGATTATCAGTACTTTTGTGGCGAAATATCAATAACGAAAATAAAAATAACGCAAAAATCATAACCGAAATGAAACGAATCTTTTTATCGCTGATACTCACAGCGGCAACCTTGCCTTGGGCTACTGCAGTCCTGGCACAGCAGGACCCATCTGAGGCTCCTGCCACCAGACCCGTAAATCCCGTATCTGCACCACAGAAACTCATCTTCGTACCGGACTCTCTGAAACCCTATGATTTCAACAAGGATGATGAGAGATGGTGCTGGCGACATAGTGCACAGACCCAGAATATCGTGTATTTCTGGGAAAAGCCGTTTGGAGATAATCCGCAGAATCCTCCTTCGCTCGAAGGTAAGCCGATGAAATTCGACCTGGGTAATCTGCAGACTCAGGTAGAACGGTTCTACCGTTTCTTCCGTGACACCCTGAAGTTCTCTCTGCCGGGCAGCATCTGCGACAAGTATAAGATGATGGTGATGGTGAACTATTCGCTGGAAGGAACCGCTTACGGCGGAACTTACGATGACTTTATCGGAGCGCTCTGGGTAACACCTAACCGTATTCAAGATAAGAAACTCAACTGTCTGGCTCATGAGTTGGGACATAGTTTCCAGCTTCAAATCATGGCAGACAAAACGGGCGAAGCCTGGGGAGGAAGTGGCTTCTTCGAGATGACATCCCAATGGATGCTCTGGAGAGTGAATCCCGACTGGATAACAGATGAGAAGTATCATTTCGATGCCTTCAGACAGCTTACCCATAAGGGTTATCTGCATCTGGACAACATCTATCATTCGCCATACGTGATAGAATGGTGGGCTGAGAAGCATGGATTGGAAAGCATCGCCCAGCTCTATCGTGAGGGAAAAGTAGGAGAGGACCCGGTTGTTACTTACAAGCGGAAGTATAAGATGACTCAGAAGCAGTTTAATGATGAGATGTTCGACTGCTACCGTCATCTCGTGAACTTCGATTTCGGTTATGCGCGTAAGGAGACCCGTCCTTATGCTTGCACCTTTGATACCAGGATGCTGAAGCAGAAGAATGGTTATCTCCGTCCGGATACAGCTTCGGTTCCTGAGAACTATGGGTTCAATGCCATCAAGTTGGAAATCCCGAAGGCTAGCAAGAAGGTTACAGTAGATTTCAGAGCCCTCGATGCTGAGGGTAAGGTGTTCAAGGCATCCAAGGACAAGATGGCACGAACCATCGGTTACCGTTATGGTTTGGTGGGAGTAACTGCCGATACCGATGAATGCATCTACAGTCAGATGGGCGAAGCGATGAACGGAAAGGTTTCGTTTCAGGCTCCAAAGTCCCAGCCTCTCAAGGCGCTCTATCTCGTGGTGATGGGAGCTCCTTCGAATCATTCGCTCGATCCATCTTCCCGCCGTTTCCCTTATGAGGTAAGAGTGAAGTAGGATTCAAGTAAGAATCATCTGCATAAAATAAAAAATATCATCGCTTATGAAGAATAAAACTTTATTATCGGCATCCCTCGCCTTGATGATGGCGATGCCGGCAGCTACAGCTTCAGCACAGGGCACATTAGAAGATTACAACAGAGCCTATGCGCTGCGTCATCAGTTTTCAGCCGATTCCGTGTTCCATTGGACACGCTCATCGGCTTGGTGCGATTCCACCCATGTATTGCATTATCAGATTTCTACTCCTCAGGGCAAGAAGTTTGTATCCTATGATGCCGACAAGGATGAGATGAAGACTTATGATTCGCAGGAAGCGATGGAGAAGGCGCTGGGCATCAAGCCTCGCCGCCCTTATAAGCCTCAGTTTGGCAGACGCCATGAGCGCCATTGGATGGAGGTAGATGAGGAGAAGGAGGCTTATCCGGTACTTTCGCCCGACAGCAAGATGGAAGCCTACATCGAAGGTTACAACGTGGTGGTTCATGAGGCAGGAAAACCTTATACCGAAGCCAAGCGAATCCTTACTCAAGATGGTACCATCGGCTGCTATTACAGCAACCGCATCCAATGGAGTCCAGACGGCAAGCACATCTTCGTATGCAAGCGTGTTCCGGTAGAGAAACGCTATGCCTACTACGTAGAATCTTCGCCTGCCGACCAGCTGCAGCCTATCCTCCACAAGCAGGAGTATGCCAAGCCGAGCGATGCCCTGCCACAGCACTATCCGGTCATCATCGATGTGGCTACCGGAAAGAAGGTGGAGGCTGACAAGCATCAGATAGAAAACCAGTATGAACTGGAGTGGATGCAATGGACACCAGACAGCAAGGAGGTGACGATGGAGTACAACCAGCGTGGGCATCATCTCTATCAGATGCTGGCGATGAATGCCGAAACCGGCAAGCTTCGTACCGTGGTAGAGGAGCGTGCCAATACCTTTGTGAACTATGGTCGTCTGTGGCGTCAGTTTATCAAGGATGGCAAGCAACTGCTCTGGATGAGCGAGCGCGACAACTGGAATCATCTCTATCTCTACGATGTGCAGAAGTCGAAGGTTATCCGACAGATTACAAAGGGCGAATGGTTTGTTCGCGGCATCCAGCGTGTGGATGAAGAGAAGGGAGAAATCTATTTCTCGGCTAGTGGCGTGAACAAGAATGAGGACCCATATCTGGTACATTATTATAAAATAGGTATCGACGGCAAGAATATGGTGGCGCTCACTCCTGAAGAGGGAAATCATAGTGCGCAATATACCTATGATTACCGTTATCTCCTGGATACCTATTCTAAGGTGGATGCCGCTCCTGTTACCGTGCTCAGAGATGCGCAGACCGGCAAGCTCGTCAAGACCCTGGAGACGGCTGATATTGCAACGCTGAAGAAGCACGGATGGGTTGCTCCTGAGGTATTTGTGGCTAAGGGGCGTGATGGCAAGACTGATATGTGGGGCATCATCCAGCGCCCGACCAATTTCGATCCGAACAAGAAATATCCGGTTATCGAGTATATCTATTCGGGTCCGGGCGATGCCTATACTCCGAAGAGTTTCATGCCATACAACTGGTACACCACTTCGCTTGCCGAACTCGGTTTCATCGTAGTCCAGCTCGATGCGATGGGAACTTCCTATCGCGGCAAGAAGTTTGAGGAGGTTTGCTACAAGAATCTGAAGGATGCCGGATTCCCAGACCGTGAGCTCTGGATCAAGGCTGCAGCCAAGAAGTATCCTTATATGGATGCTGATAATGTGGCAATCTATGGCTGTTCGGCAGGCGGACAGGAGAGTACCACAGCCGTATTGCTGCATGGCGATTTTTACAAGGCAGCCTATAGTGCCTGCGGCTGTCACGACAACCGGATGGATAAAATCTGGTGGAACGAGCAATGGATGAGCTGGCCTATCGATTCCAGCTACGTAGAGTGCAGCAACGTGGAGAACGCCCACAAGCTGGAGCGCCCGTTGATGCTGGTGGTAGGTGAGATAGATGACAACGTAGATCCTTCGAGCACTTATCAGGTGGTGAATGCCCTGGAAAAGGCGAATAAGGATTTCGAACTCGTGGTGATTCCTGGAGCCCATCATACCATGGGCGAACTCTATGGCGAGCACAAGCGTTACGATTTCTTCGTGAAGAATCTGCTGGGTGTGAAACCGCCTAAATGGAGCGATGTAAAGAGCAAGTAATTCAGGTTTCAATCTGTTGATAGTGAAACTTCTCACTTGAATTATTATTTAAGTTTTGCCCTGAAGCAAACGGATAGTCTTACTTTTAAAAAGTAGCTATTTGCTTGTTTCGGGGCTTTTTTTGTTCTTTTTGTTGTATTTCTCGTTATATTTTTGTAATTTTGCGGCATTAAATTATCTAACAACAGAAAATAAAGACTCATATAATGAGAAAGATATCTACTCTAATGGTTTCTGTGCTCTGCATGATGATGCCTGTAGGGGCTGAGGCGCAGGTGCCGACAGCCTTCGTCTCGAAAGGGGCTACGGATATTCAGGCGCAGCCACATTCGGTAACGCAAACCAACTCGGGTGCACAGTTGGCTGCTATCGACCCTATGGTGCGCTCTATCACGATGGATAATGGTTTGCCGAGTAATGCTGTGCGTAGCGTGGTTCAAGGTTCCAAGGGATACATGTGGTTTGGTACAGACAACGGATTGTGCCGTTTTGACGGATACGATGTCAAAACCTATTATAATCCCTTTACGACTGTAGACCAGTTTGTGAGCGCCCTTACTGCTTGCGAAGAAGGACTGCTGGTAGGTTGCAATAATGGAGCCTATCTGTTCAGTAATGCAACCGACCGATTCCAGAAACTGAGTGATAAGATTACGGCGCCTGTCCTAAATTTCTCGCTTGACGGCGATCAGAATGTTTGGATTTCTACCAACGGACAGGGCGTGTTCAGATATAATCGGACTACTCACGAACTGCATCAGTATCCAATGAAGAATATTCAGGGTAAAGTGAAAAGTACGCTGGTTGATGCCAACAACCAGGTATGGATGCTCTGTAACCATGGTGAAGCCAGCATCTATTATCTCAATAAGTCGACCGACCAGTTTGAAGCATTCCCTCTGAAGGGCGATGCAACCATGTTTCACGGCATGGCGATGCTGGCTACTCCCGATGGCAATGTTTATGTCGGAACCTGGGAAAACGGACTTTACAAGCTCAACGCCGATGGTAGTGCCGAACAGCTCATCAGCGGAACCTTGAGTAATGCTGTTCATCATATCCATCAGCTTTACTGCAACGACAACAAGTCTCTTCTCATAGCCAGCGATGATGGATTGGTGCAGTATGACATCCAGAACCGTATCTGGCACATGTTGTCGGAAGTTAACAATCCGAGTCGGAGTACGAGCGAGCGCTTTGTTTATGGTATAGCGGATGATAATGAAGGTGGCATTTGGGTATCTACTTACTATGGTGGTGTGAATTATCTTCCTTCTATGAGTTTTGAAGAGCGTTTCCGTGCTTATTCTGCCCGTCTGGGCGGATTGCGCGGTAATGTGGTAGGAAGATTCTTCGAAGACCATCAGCATCGTATCTGGATAGCTACGGATGATGCGGGACTCGACTGCTTTAATCCCCAGACCAACAGTTTTGTTTCTTATCCGGGCAAGGCGGCTATGGGCAAGTATAATGTTCATGCGCTCTTTGCTGATGAAAATGATCTGTGGGTAGGAACCTATGGCAATGGTGTCATCAGAATGAATATGGCTACCGGAGCGCAGCAGGTTCTCCTGACCGATGGAATGGCTTCGGGCGGTAATGCCTATTGTATTTATCGCGACCGGAAAAAACGGCTCTGGGCGGCTACGATGGATGGTGCCAACCTCTTCGATGAAGGACAGCAGAAGTTCAGCAAAATCAAGTCGTTCAAGTCGCTTACCATCGATATCAAGGAAGATCCTCAGGGTAATGTATGGTTTGCTACCCAGGGAGGCGGCTTGTGGCGCTTGGACAAGAATAATGCCTGGAAACAGTATAAATATGTAGAGAATGATTCTACTTCGCTGGTGAGTGATCAGGTAAACTGCCTGGTTATTGGCGAAAAGGGGCAGCTCTATGTCGCAACCGGCGAAGGACTTTGCGAATTTCTGCCTTCAAAAGGTATATTCCGCCGAATCTCCATCGATGCGCCAAGTCAGGATTTCACGAGTCTTGTCATTTCGCAGGGAGTAATGTGGATTTCTACAAGCAAGGGAATTGTGAAATATACGCCGGGTGAACCTGTCCAGCTGTTCAATAAATATGACGGACTCACTTGCGACCAGTTTATGCCAAACGCGGGACTTCTGGCTTCTGATGGCAGAATCTATTTCGGTTCTACAAGAGGTTTCAACTGCTTCTATCCATATCTCGTCAAGATCAACCAGGTAGCTCCTCCTGTGGCAATCACCTCGGTAGAACTCTTCGGTCAGCCGATAGAGGCGGGTAGCGACCAGCTGGAGAAATCTCTGAGTCATGCAGCAGAACTCAATCTGTCTCATAACGAGAATACCATCAATATCTCGTTTGCCGCCCTGAGTTATGTATCGCCTGAGAAGAACCAGTATGCTTACAAACTTGAGGGAGTAGACAAGGATTGGATTTATACCCACGAGCATCGTGCCAACTATACCAATCTTCCTGCCGGAACCTATACCTTCCTGGTTAAGGCAACCAATAATGATGGTGTATGGTCGAAGAATGAGGCAAAACTGAAGATTGTGGTTCATCCGCCGTTCTGGTGGTCTCTGCCAGCCAAGATTCTGTATCTTCTGCTCATCGGTTACGCAATCTACTGGTTCATGCAGAGCCGGTTGAAACGTGAGAAACTCCGTCATCAGGAAGAACTCGACCAGTTGGAACTCAAGCAGGATCAGGAGATGAGAGATGCCCGCCTGCAGTTCTTCACGATGATTGCCCATGAAATCCGTACGCCGGTAACGCTTATCATCGGACCTTTGGAGAGTCTGAAAGAGCATTGGAAACAGGTTTCCGGAAAACTTACTGATGGTGAGACTATCACGCAGACGCTTTCTGTTATCGACCGTAACGCCCAGCGTTTGCTCTTGCTCGTCAATCAGCTGCTCGATTTCAACAAAGTGCAGCAGAAGGGCATGCAGGTTCATTTCCGTTTGAACAACATTTCGAAGCTGATGCATGCTGTGGCAGAGCGCTTTGCTCCTACCTTCGAGCAGAAAAGCATTCGTCTTGATGTAGATTATCCAGCCGATGAGCTCGTGGCGATGATTGATCAGGAGGCCATTACCAAGGTTATCAGCAATCTGATGACCAACGCCTTGAAATATACCGAGGATTATGTACGCTTGTCCTGCCGCTTGCTGGAGGATGGAAACCATTTCCGCATAGAGGTGGAAGACAACGGATTGGGAATCAGTCCTGACGAAAAGGAGAAAATCTTCGGAGCCTTCTATCAGGCACGCGACAACAAACCGGGAACTGGAATCGGTCTCAACATCGTGAAGAATCTCGTTGAGGCTCATCATGGTATGGTTGAAGTAGAATCTGCAGTAGGTAAGGGATCTACCTTTATCGTAACCTTGCCGCTCAACCAGATGGATGCTGTGGTAGAGAAGGCAGACGAAATGGTGAAGGAAGAAGAAACTGTTGCTGAGGAAAATCTGCTGACAGATGAAACTTCAGTTGAGCAAGGTTCTCAAAAGGCAGGCGTTGCTGTTGCCAGTCCGCTTCGTGAACCGGCAAAACCGACGATGCTGATTGTGGATGATGATGAAGACATGCGCCAGTTTGTGAAGGCTCATTTCGAAAAGATGTATACGGTTTATACCGCCGACAACGGAAAGGATGCGCTCCGTAAACTGGAGAAACATTCGGTTTCGCTCATCATAAGCGACTGGATGATGCCGGAGATGGACGGTCCGGAGTTCTGCCGTAGGGTGCGTGAAAATTCAGAATATTCTCATCTCCCGTTCGTGATGCTTACGGCAAAGACCGATGATGCGGCGAAGACGGAGAGTATGAACTGTGGAGCCGATGTCTACATAGAAAAGCCGTTCTCGATGAAGTATCTTGAGGCAAGCGTAAGACAGCTTCTTGAGATGCGCCGTCTGTTGAGGAGTAAGTTCTCTCATACTCCGCTTGAGCCGATAGCAGAGATAGCTCCAACTCAGGTTGATAATGCGTTCCTGGAACGAATGTCTCGTATCATCGAAGAGAATGTGGCGAATCCGGAACTCAACGTGGCGTTCCTTGCCGAAAAGATGGGCATAAGCCGCTCTTCGCTCTTTAATAAGATTCGCGGTCTTGCCGATGTTACGCCAAACGAGATGATCCAGCTCGTGAAACTGAAGAAGGGCGCAAAGCTCCTGAAAGAAGGACATTACCGCATCAGCGAAATCAGCTATATGGTAGGTTTCAGCAGTCCTAGCTATTTTGCCAAGTGCTTCCAGAAGCAGTTTGGTGTCAAGCCGATGGATTTCGTAGCTGCGGAATCGTAGGATAGAAAAACTATTCGGATAGAATAAAAATCGCCTGGGTGCTCAGATGCATCCAGGCGATTGTCTTATTTGTAAAAAGCCTATTCTTTATTTCTTTGTGGCTCTGATAAAGAAAACGATGAGGCAGATGTAAGCCAGGAGCGAACAAACCTCAGACATCGGATTAACCCACCAACTGTCGGCGATACTTACCTCGATGCCGCCAAACTTCAGAAGGGCGCTAACCACACCCATCAGGGCTCCACCGGCGATGAAGCCGCTGGCGATGAGCGTTCCCTTCTCACCACGTTCGCTGTTCACCTTGGCATCCTTGCTGCGCGAAGTAACATACCAGTTGATGGCTCCACCCACGAGCAGAGGAACGTTCAGTTCCAGCGGAATAAACATACCCAGAGCGAAAGCCAGGGCAGGAATCTTGAAATAAGTCAGCACGATGGCTATCACGGCTCCGATGCCATAGAGCACCCAAGGAGCTCCCACGCCATTCATCAAAGGGTCGATAACCGCAGCCATAGCATTAGCCTGAGGAGCTGCAAGCGAACCCGATGCGAAACCGTAAGTCTCGTTGAGCAGCATCATCACGCCGCCCACGGTAGCCGCACTCACCAGGGTACCGAGGAATTTCCATCCCTCCTGTTTCTTAGGAGTCGTTCCCAGCCAGTAACCAATCTTCAGGTCGGTAATAAACGAACCTGCTACCGAGAGGGCTGTACAAACCACACCGCCCATAATCAGGGCAGCCAGCATGCCGCCAGGACCTTTCAGGCCGACAGCCACCATCACCACAGAGGCGAAGATGAGCGTCATCAGGGTCATTCCCGAAACAGGGTTTGAACCCACGATTGCGATGGCATTAGCCGCTACGGTAGTAAAGAGGAAGGCGATGGCAGCCACGAGCAGAATGGCGATAATGGCGAAGAGAAGGTTGCCCTCCATCACGCCAAACCAGAAGAAGAGGAAGGTTACGAGGATGGTAACAAGCGAACCGATAGCGATAATCTTGAAAGAGATGTCGCGCTGGGTGCGCTTCACGTTCTCATCCACATCGCTCTTGCCCTTCAGCTCCTTGGCAGCCAGACCTACGGCACTCTTGATGATGCCCCAGCTCTTGATGATGCCGATGATACCCGCCATGGCGATACCGCCGATACCGATGCTGCGGGCGTAGGCACGGAAGATTTCCTCCGGACTCATCGCACCCACGGTCTTCACGATGCTAGGATCCCAGGCGCTCAGTACGCTATCATGGAAGATAACGCTCATGCCCGGAACAATCAGCCACCATACTACGAGCGAACCCAGACAGGTGAAGAAGGCATACTTCAGACCGATGATGTAACCCAGACCTAATACGGCAGCACCTGTGTTTACCTTGAATACGAGTTTAGCCTTGTCAGCCAGGTCGCATCCCAGACTTACCACACGCGATGTGAAATTCTCGTTCCACCATCCCAGACTGGCTACGATAAAGTCGTAAAGACCACCCACCAGTCCAGCTATGAGCAGCGGCTTAGCCTGGTCGCCTCCCTTGGCTCCGCTCACCAGTACCTGTGTAGTAGCCGTAGCCTCAGGGAACGGATACTTGCCGTGCATATCGCTTACGAAGTACTTGCGGAAAGGAATAAGGAAAAGGATTCCCAACACTCCTCCCAGGGCAGAAGCCATGAAGATCTTCATAAACGAAGTAGTCATCTCCGGATATTTAGCCTGCAGGATGTAGATGGCTGGCAGGGTAAAGATGGCTCCTGCCACCACAGCACCCGAACAGGCTCCGATGCTCTGGATGATGACATTCTCGCCCAGCGCCTTGCTACGTTTGGTAGCGGTACTTACGCCCACGGCGATGATGGCGATAGGGATGGCTGCTTCGAACACCTGACCCACCTTCAAGCCCAGAAAAGCTGCGGCGGCAGAGAAGATGACTGCCATCACGATTCCCCATGTAACTGACCATCCGTTCACCTCAGGATAAACCTTGTCAGGCGACATCAGCGGCTTATAATCCTCCCCGTCTTTCAATTCGCGGAATGCGTTCTCGGGGAGTTGCAAATTGTCTTTTTCTTCCATTATTTCTCAATTCTGATGATATACTCACTCATGAAACTTGCACCTGGCTGCAGACGGTTCATCAGATACTTGTCCTTAAACTCGCCATCATATTCAGCCCAGTCGCTCAAACCATACCATGGCTCGATGCAGATGAATGGAGCGTGCTTGCCTGTTGGGTTCCAGATACCTACGGCTGGAGTCTTGAACTCGAGGGTTACATGAGGTTCGCCCTGCTCGTTGAGAATGCTCACCTGCTTAACCTGACTCTTGTCGAAGATAACAGCATCTTCTGCGAAAGTCTCCTCGTTTACTTCCCAGATACCCCTGTCGGTTTCTACGGTTTCCTTAGCCTGACGGTCGATGCATCCGCCTACGTTACCATAGAGACGAACAGGAGCCTCGTTGTCGAGTTTCAGGGTAGCCTTCATTTCTTCGCCCTTCTTGCAGCCAGGAACCATGAATGCTGGGTGACCGCCAATCTGGAAGAAGATTTCCTTGTCGTCGGTATTCTCTACGTGCCAGATGACATGAATCTCGTTGCCCTGCAGGCGGTAAGAAATGGCAAGGTTGAAGTGGTAAGGATAGTTCTTCTGAGTCTCTTCGTTGTCGATGAGCGCGAAGGTGAGGCGGTCGGCAGTCTTGCCAACGAGTTTGAACTCTGTATCGCGTGCGAAACCATGGCGAGGAAGGTGATACTCCTTGCCCTCTGTGCGATAAGTGTCTTTCCACAATCCGCATACGATAGGGAAGAGGATAGGAGAGTGGCGGTTCCAGTATTTCTCGTCGCCATCCCAGAGATATTCATTACCATTAGCATCCTTGATGCTCTGAAGTTCTGCTCCGAGAGATGAAATCTCAAGTGTGAGCTGATCATTCTTAATCTGTTCCATTGTTATTAATTCTTTTGTTTAGTTTTTAATGTTTCATCTGATTATCTTTTTTCAAAGATATTGCAAAGGTACAATTTATTTTCGTAAAGCACAAGAAAAGAGCGTTTTTTCTCAGATATTACAATATATTTATACGATTTTGTTAGCTTATCTCGAATATTTGCTGTAACTTTGTAGCCCGAAATAGATAGATAACAAGAAGTATAAGAAAAAAATAGTATTTAATCTAATGACAAGCAGTAATAAAGTTAAAGGCTTTGCGGCGGGCATTGTTGCCGCAGTATGTTATGGTACCAATCCTTTGGGCACGCTCGAACTCTATGGCGACGGATTCAATTCCAGTTCTGTACTCATCTATCGTTATCTCTTGGCGGTACTGATGTTTGCCGTGGTGATGCTGTTTCGCAAGGAGAGTTTCAAGGTGAAGTGGGGACATCTGATTCGTCTTGGCGTGCTGGGCTGCATGTTTTCGCTCTCATCAGCTACGCTTTATGTCAGTTTCCATTATATGGCGGCAGGTATTGCCAGCACCATCCTCTTCGTTTATCCTATTATGACAGCCATCCTGATGACGGTCTTCTTCCACGAGAAGGTAACGTGGTCTACCTCGCTTGCCATTCTTCTGGCGGTATCGGGAGTAGGATTGCTCTATCAGGGCGATGGAAACGATAAGTTGAGCACGGCGGGTTTTGCCCTCGTCATGTGTTCATCCCTGCTCTATGCCCTTTACATCATCTCCATCAACCAATGGAAGAATCCGGGCATGTCGAACATCAAGTTTACCTTTTATATATTAGTCTTCGGACTGCTTACGATGTTTGTCTATTCGTTTATTGCAGGCGAGCCGATACAGATGCTTCAAACGCCTAAACAATGGCTCTGTGCTGCCCAGCTGGCTTTGTTGCCAACGGTATTGTCGCTCTTCTTCATGACCATCTCCATCAATCTCATCGGCAGCACGCCAGCCGCCATCATGGGAGCCCTGGAGCCTGTAACGGCGGTAATCATCGGCGTCTGCATTTTCGGCGAGAGTTTCTCCCTTCAGCTTGCCTTCGGCATCCTCGCCATCCTGGCAGGTGTAACGATTATCATCGCAAGAAAGAAAGGGTAAAAAGGTAAAAAAGTAAAAGGGTAAAAAGCCCCCTTGCGTCCCCCGTTCCCAGCGATTCCATCGCTGGTCCCCATAAAGGTAAAAAGAAGAAAAAATCCTCGTTCGAAAAAGAACTCGAACGAGGATTTTTTTATCTGTTCTAGCCGCAAGCAAATAGGCTCGCGAGCCGCCAGGCGTTAAGATGATTATCTCAGGATATCCTTCAGCGCAAAGTTGGCGAGGATGCTGGTGCTCTGGCTCAGCATGCGGATGAACTCCTGGGCTGAGTTTTTCATGTAAGCATCTTTCAGAATGTGGATGCAGCCATCCATTTCGTTGTCGGCAGCATCGATAGGAATCGCCTTCATGCCGTTCTGCAGAATGGTGGTCGATTCGGAGAGAATGGTCACCAGATTGCTGCGGCTCAGAAGGTCGAAGATGATGTTTACATTATTCACCTCTACCATAATCTTGTAGTTCAAATCTTTGCCCTCTACCATGTGATCAAAGGCGTTGCGTGCCTGCAGACCCTTGCAAGGAAGGATGAGGTCGTAACGCTCCAGATCGGAAAGCTTGACCGATGAAAGGCGCGCCAGCGGATGATTCACGTTCACGATGGCGGCAAGACGGTTGCTGAAAATAGCTCGGCTGTCTACCGCCTTTTCGTTCTTCAGAGGCTTGAAAGCCAGAACGAGGTCGAGTTCGCGCTTCTTCAGTCCGTCCATCAGTTCCTGCATGGTGCGGTATTGGATGTTGAGCTTTACATGAGGATAGGCGTGGAGAAAGGCGATGAGCGTCTCGGACATGATGTTGCTGAAGGAGAACGTTACGCCGATGTTCAGTTCGCCTGTAAGCATTTCCTTCAGATCGTTCATGTGGTCTACACAGGCTTCGGCAGAATTGACCGCGTTTTGGGCGTAAGGTCTCAATTCCTTGCCCGCCTCTGTGAGATAAACCTCATGGGAATTGCGCTCGAAGAGAGGCAGACCTATCTCCTGTTCCAGATGCGAAATCTGCTGTGAGAGGGTGCTCTGGGTGATGTATAACTTGCGCGAAGCTTCTGAGAAGTTGAGCGTCTCGGCTACCTTCAAGAAATATTTCAGTTGTCGTATTTCCATATTGTTCCTTTATTGAAGCTATCGGCTATAGAAATAACCGATAGCTAAATTTGGGTGCAAAGATAAAACATTTATTTTAATATCCTCTTTTTTTGAAGAATAAAATGATGTTTTATCGCATCTCTACTTCTTTTTATCCGGTTATCATCCGATGAAAAACCGGTTAACATCGGATGAATTTCTGATTATCATCCGATGAAAATCAGATTTCCAACCAGATGATTATTTGATTTCTACTTCGTGCAAATCTACGAATTCGCCATTCTTCTTCTTTCTTTCTACCAGCATGGCAAGCAGCTTGCGTTTGCGGTTGTCGGCGATGAAACGGCGGAAGAATACGTTTGGAATTGCCACACCCAGGGCGATGCAGATGATGGCGAGCGAAGCCTTGATGAGGTTGTTCATACCTACGGTTACTTCGCCTATCACGCCATGTATGTCGATGAAGGCAAAGAGGGCGCGATACATCAGAACTCCCGGTACCATTGGGATAACGCTAGGAATGGTGATGCATTGGTGAGGGGTATGGAACCAATGGCGCGCCTTGATCACGATGATGCTGATGAGCGCAGAACCGGCAAGCGAACCGATGCTCAGACCCATGTCAAGACCGATGTTGCCGTTAGATGGACCCAGATTGACGAAATTGCGGAAGCATACGGCGATGATACCACCCACGGCTACAACCGGCAACAGACGGCGAGGTATGCTGAAGATGGTAGAGAAACCCATGGCCGATACGGCAGCTGCGATGGCAAACTCCCAGTATTCGTGATGAGGAGTCATCGTAAGATCCTTCACGAAGTTGTCGATATGGCAAACCTGGATGGCGAAGGCGATACCGAAAGCCATCGCGAAGAGCATCAGCAGGGTGTTCAGGGCACGAACCATTCCCACCTCAATATATCCGTCGAGCATATCGCTTACAAAGTTGATGAGTGGAACTCCTGGCACGATGAAGAGGGCACACGCCATCAGCGGATGCCAAGGGGTATCTGAATGCATGAAGGCTGGAAGCGCTTCGGCAATCGATGGGTTGAGCGAAAGGAATGAGGTCAACCAGGCTATCAGAGTGGCTACGAAAGCCGAAATTCCGATGGCTACATAGTTGTTGCAGCCCTTGGTTGGCAAGAACATTCTCAGGCGGAAACCCAGAATGGCTGCAAGCGAACAGAAGAAGAAGGCTGGCCAGTCGCAACCGAACTGGATGCAGAATCCGCCGCAGGCAAAACCGCCGCCGATGGCTACCTGCCAAGGGGTAAAGCTGCGTGGGGTGGCCTTGATGTCGTTCAGGGCCTGCTCATACTGTTCGAGCGAATAGTTTTCCTTGATGGCCTTCCAGGTGAGCTTACTTACCTGGGAAATAGAGGTGAGGTTGATGCCGTGCTTCTCGCATCTCTGGAACTTGGAGAAGGAATGCTCCTCGTCGCTATAGTTTACCATCAGCACGTTCCAGTTGATGTAAAGGTGCATGTATCGCTCGTCGAGACCGAGGAAAGCTGCTGCACGCTTCATGGTTCGCATGATGCGGGATGTGTCGGCAGCACTCTCCATGAGAATGCTACCGGTACGTAATAATAAGTCGAGTTTTCTTCTGAGTTCTGATTCTGCTATTTCCTTGCAGTTGCAGTTGTCCTCTACGCAAGCGCAGGTTTTCAATTCTTTTTCTGTCATATATGTTTATCCGAATACAAAAATAATAATCTGAATGGTTACAATTCTGAGGAACATGGCGAATGGATATACATTCGCATAGCCTACTGTTGGCGCATCAGCCGAAGTCTGCTCACGTACGTAAGCCAGGGCAGAAGGGTTGGTGTTGGCACCTGCCAATACGCCGAGTAATGTATAATAATTGATGTGGAACACGAGCTTGCCGATGATGCCGCCCAGAATGATTGGTATCATGGTGATGGCGATGCCGTAGAGTATCCAGGTCAGTCCGCTTTCTGATGCTACGGTCTGGATAAACTGTTCGCCTGTGCCGAGACCCACGCAAGCCAGGAAGATGCAGATTCCGATTTCGCGAAGCATCAGGTTGGCTGAAATGGTATTGTAGGTAACGAGGTTGTATTTCGGTCCGAAATAACCTATCAGAATGGCTACTACCAATGGGCCGCCGGTAAGTCCGAGACGCAGATTCTCGTTGATGCCTGGGATGAAGAACGGAATGTTGGCTACGATACAACCCAGCATGATGCCCAGGAAGATTGGGATGAGGTTAGGGTAGTTCAGACGCTTCATCTGGTTACCCAGCACCTTCTCGGTATGAGCGATGGCGAGTTCCTTGCCCACTACGGTTACGCGGTCGCCCAACTGGAGTTTCAGGTCTGGGGTCGCGATGAGGTCTACACCATTTCTGTTCACGCGGGTAATGTTGGCGCCAAGGTTGCTTCTAATCTGCAACTGGCTGATGCTCTTGCCGTTGATGCCCGGTTTGGTAATCAGGATTCGGCGGTTGATGAGTTCGCTGCTGAATTCCTCGTCCTTTACGTCAACCTTCTCGCCGAGCAGGGCGATGATAGGTTCTTCTACGGTAGGATGAGCCACAATCTGCAGAATGTCGCCCTCTTCTATCACGGTCTGTCCGTTAACTACCTCGTTCTGGCGTTCGCCGTTGTTACGGATAATCTTGGAAACCATGAAGTCGCGCTTCAGCAGATAGCGAATCTGCTTGACGGTATCTTTGAAAACCATCTGGTTAGAAACCTTTACGGCGAAGGTGTTCAGGGTCATCGCTTCAAGATGTCCCTTGCCTCGCTTAGCTTCATCCTCTTCCTTCTGCTTGTCTACGCGTAGCGCGAACCTTAATATAATGAAGCTGAGGATAACGCCGAGCACACCCATAGGATAGGCGATGGCATAGCCGGCTGCGATGGATGGGGCGTCGATGTGGCGCAGGTCGCTGAATGCCTGCTGGGCTGCACCCAGTCCAGGAGTGTTGGTTACGGCACCCGAAAGGATACCTGCCATAGAGGTGATGGATGTTCCCGAAAATGAGAAGATGACCAAGGTAGTAATGATACTCAGGGCCACAACAATCATGCTGAGCAGGTTGAGACTCTTGCCGCCGTTCTTGAACGAAGCGAAGAAGCCCGGACCTACCTCCAGACCGATAGAGTAGACAAAGAGGATCAAGCCGAACTCCTTGAGAAAGTGGAGCAGATGCTCGTCAAGGTTGAGAGAGAAATGTCCAAAGATAAGACCGATGAACAGAATCCAAGCCAAGCCCAGGGAAACACCTTTTACTCTGAGCTTACCTAAACACAAACCCAAGGCGATGACCAGCGAAAGAATCATCACAGAGTGGGCTACTCCGCCTCCCCAAAGGTCTGGGAAGCCATAAAATAGATTTTTTAAAATCTCCATTTTTCTTTATCTATTAATGTAAATACTGAATTTTCAAAAACATTCTTTCTTATCGATTTCTGAAATCGATTGCAAAGGTATAGATAAAAACGAAAGCAAAACTCGTTTTATGTTTAAAAGCTATAAATGCGGCTATAAGTGTTTTCTATAGCGAAAATAGGCTCTGCGGGCTTTTCTTTTCTCTTTCTCATGCATTTCTAGCCCTTTCTATGCTCATTATATCAGTTTTTTTTCGTAATTTTGCAACCGGATTATTATAAACAGGAAAGAATATGCTGAATATTGACGAAATAAAGGATAAGAGAATTGCCGTGCTCCTTTCGGGTGGCGTCGACAGTTCGGTTGTGGTTTGGGAGTTTGCCCAGCTGGGCCTGCATCCTGATTGCTTCTACATCAAGATTGGTCCTGAGGAGAAAGAGGAGTGGGACTGCTCTTCGGAGGAGGACCTGGAGATGGCTACGGCTGTGGCTAGAAAGTATGGGTGCAAGCTGCAAGTGGTTGACTGTCATCATGAATATTGGAACGAGGTAACCCGTTATACGATGGAGAAGGTGAAGGCGGGTTTTACGCCTAATCCGGACGTGATGTGCAACCGCCTGATTAAGTTTGGCGCCTTCGATGAGAAGATGGGTCACAACTACGACCTCATCGCCACGGGGCATTATGCGCAGACCGAAACGGATGAAAATGGCGATAAATGGCTTGTCACGAGTCCTGATCCTGTGAAAGACCAGACCGATTTCCTGGCTCAGATAGAGAGCTGGCAATTGAAAAAAGCGATTTTCCCTATCGGCCATCATATCAAGAATGAGGTTCGCGAGATAGCCGAGGAGGAGCATCTGATAAATGCCAAGCGCAAGGACAGTCAGGGAATCTGCTTCCTGGGACAGATAAATTATAATGATTATATCCGCCGTTATCTGGGCGAGAAACCGGGCGATGTCATAGAGATGGAAACGGGCAAGCGTATAGGCGAGCACAAGGGTTTGTGGTTTCATACCATCGGCCAGCGCAAGGGCTTGGGCTTTGGCGGCGGTCCCTGGTTCGTGATTAAGAAGGATGTAGAGAACAACATCCTGTATGTGAGTCATGGTTATGATCCGCAGTCGGCATACAAGAAGGATTTTCCTCTCCATGATTTCCATTTCCTCACACGCGAGGTTGCGATGCAGAAGGTAACTTTCAAGATTCGTCATACGCCGGAGTATCATCCTGCTACGATAGAAAAGCTGGAAGACGGCCGCTGGATGATTCATTCAGAAGAGGCGATTCATGGTGTGGCTCCCGGCCAGTTTTGTGTAGTTTATGATGAGCATCATCATCGTTGCTATGGCTCGGGCGAGATTACGGTATAAATATTTTAAATTGAAAAAAGGGATGAGTCATCAATCTGATATTTTGATGATTCATCCCTTTTTGTTTTATCTGTTTTTACCCTTCCCCGATAATGCTGTCCAGTAATTCCTGGCAGGCATCTTCGAGAAGCGTGATGACGAGCTCGAAGTCGCTATAGTCGCCATAATACGGATCGGGAACGGTGGTGTATTCACGATGATGGGTCAGAAAATCGGCCATGCGCACAACCTTCTTCCTATCAGACTCTGAAGAAGCCATGGAGGTAATGGCACGGTAGTTTTCGTTGTCCATTACCACGATGGTTTCGAAACGGGCGAAGTCTGACTTCTGAAACTGGCGGGCATGGCTGTTGAATTTGTAGCCATGCTCGGCGCCACATTTGCGCATGCGGCTGTCGGGCAACTGACCTACGTGCCAGCCCCCGATGCCCGCAGAATCGATTTCAAACTCATCCTGAAGCCCCGCTTTTTCTACAAGACTCTTCATGATTCCCTCGGCTGCCGGAGAGCGGCAGATGTTGCCCAGGCAGATAAATAATACGGTATGTTTACCTTTCTTTGTCATGTTGCTAACTTTTTTGTTTGCAAAGTTAGCATAAATCTCTGTATTATGCAAGATTTTTCTTCATTTTTCTTCCCACAAATTCTTAATTCTCACTTTATTTCCGTATATTTGCAGCCAAAAAAAGCACATGACAACAACACTTATCATATTGGTTATTACGGTAGCCCTATTCATCTGGGGCAGGGTGAGGGCCGACATCGTGGCGCTTACCGCCCTGGCTGTACTCCTGGTTCTGGGTATCCTGACACCTGCCGAGGCGCTGGCGGGCTTCTCTTCGCCCATCGTCATCATGATGATAGGACTCTTCGTGGTGGGTGGAGCTATCATGCAGACCGGACTTGCCAAGCTTACGGGCAATAAGCTCATGGCGCTCTCGCGCGGCAACGAAACCATCACCTTCCTGCTCGTAATGCTCGTAACCTCCTTTATCGGCGCCTTCGTGAGCAATACCGGAACGGTGGCCCTCATGATGCCTATCATCATGAGCATAGCTGCAGGCTCGGGCATGCAGTCGTCGCGTTTTCTCATGCCGCTCGCCTTTGCCGGAAGTCTGGGCGGAATGCTCACCCTCATCGGTACGCCGCCCAACCTGGTTATCGATGAAGTATTGACCGAGAGCGGTTATCAGCCGCTTGCCTTCTTCAGCTTCTTCCCTGTGGGCATCATCGTCATCGCCATCGGCATCATCGTGCTCATGCCGCTCAGCAAAATCTTCCTCAGCAAAAAACAGAGCGGTAAGAAAAAGAAGCAGGGCAAATCGCTTGATGACCTGGTAGACGAATATCAGCTGCTCGATAATCTGCATCGCTACATCGTGCCTAGCCGCCCTTCTGCCGCCCTCGACGAGAATGGCGAGCAGATGGATATCGTGGGCAAAACCCTGAAGGATCTGAGCATCCAGAAGAAATATGGCGTGAGTATCATCGAGATAAGAAACGAGAAGAAATCACGACTGGGACTGGTGAAGGATGTGAGCCAGAACATGGCGAAGAGCAGCAGCACCATTCAGGTTCACGATACCTTATATATAATAGGTGAGGAGGAGAAGATTAAACGCTTTGCCAGCGATTGCGGCCTCAGGAAGATGAAGGATGTGAAGATTGATTTCTACGACCTGGGACTGACCGAAATCGTGGTGATGCCTACGTCTAATTTTGCCGGTCTGCGCATAGGCGAGGCTAATCTGCGCAAGCGATTCGGCATCAACGTGCTGGGCGTAAAGCGGGGCGATGAATATATTACCGACAATCTGATAGCCACCAAGCTGCATGTGGGCGATATGCTCCTGGTGCAGGGCGAATGGACCAATCTGGCTCATCTGGCTACCGATACGAGCAACTGGGTGGTTATCGACCAGCCAGAGAAGACTGCCAACAAGGTGCTCTTGGATTATAAGGCGCCTGTGGCGGCTGCCATCATGCTGCTGATGATTGCGATGATGGTATTCGATTTCATTCCTGTGGCTCCGGTCACGGCGGTCATCATCGCCGGACTGCTGACCGTCTTTGCCGGATGTTTCCGGAATGTGGAGGCGGCTTACAAGACCATCAACTGGGAGAGCATCGTGCTGATAGCCGCCATGATGCCGATGTCTACGGCGCTTGAGAAGACGGGTGCTTCTGCCTTGGTTTCTCAGGGGCTGGTAGAGAGTTTGGGTTCGATGGGACCTACGGCTCTCTTGGCAGGTATCTACTTCACCACTTCTCTGATGACGATGTTTATCAGCAATACTGCCACGGCTGTGCTGATGGCTCCTATTGCCCTGGTGGCGGCTCGGCAGGTAGGTGTGAGTCCTTATTCCTTCCTCTTTGCGGTTACGTTGGGCGCCAGCATGTGCTTTGCCTCTCCGTTCTCCACGCCTCCTAATGCGCTGGTGATGAAGGCGGGTGGCTATACGTTTATGGATTACGTGAAGGTAGGTTTGCCTCTGCAGATTATCATCGGCGTTGTGATGACCTTCGTTCTTCCGCTCCTTTTTCCTTACTAAGAATTTTTGATATCAAAATAAAAGCTCCCGATGTTTTTCCCGCATTGGGGGCTCTTTTTTTATCGGGTTAAATCAGGCCTTTTTATTTTCCCAATTAGGGAGATTTTTTTCTCCAACTGGGCTAGTGATTTTGCGCGCTTTCAGAATCACGATGCAAAGATACGAAATCCCGATTTATCAGTTGTGCGATAGCGTGCGTTGCCGTGCGATAGCGGAACATTTTTCTCCAATCTCTTTTCTTCGTATTCACGGAAGTTGGCACAGATAGTTTCAGCGATGTTGGACAGTTGTTCCTTATTATAGCCCGAATCGGCAACAAGATAGGTCTTCATACGGCATGATTTCTCCTAATTGAGGGCGGAATACTGAAAAATAGCCCCATTTATCTCCACTTCGAGTATCGGGAAGAGCATCGGAAATAAGGTTTCCTGCATGTCTTTTGATGCCTGAGAGAGCAAAAGTTGCACCTATTCGGTGCCTTTTTCTGGCTTTTTCATCGTTGGAGCGGTTGAAATGGGGATATTGTACTTCAAATTCTTAGTCTATATTTCTATATAATTTATTGATTATGAGCCTTTTAGAGAGAAGTGGGGTTGGGTGGAGCGTTCCAGTTCCAGTTGTTCCAATTAA
>OOCC01000223.1_pt1 | contig 19911 bp, 18 predicted proteins | sample 1670971 | NCBI WGS metagenome assembly OOCC01 (sample SAMN06348109, study PRJEB24527) | human gut metagenome | biome: human gut; feature: ankylosing spondylitis patient; material: feces | host: Homo sapiens | place: China | collected 2015-10
GACCCCCAGCACCGGCAGCTGCGTTTTTTCTTCCAGCATCGCAAGGCCGGGGCGCAGGATCTCCACATCGCCGCGGAATTTATTGATGAGCAGCCCCTTGATGCGGGCGCGCTCCTCCGGCTCCAGCAGCGCCACCGTGCCGTACAGCTGGGCGAACACACCGCCCCGGTCGATATCGCCCGCCAGCAGAACGGGGGCATCCACCAGCCGGGCAAGGCCCATGTTGACGATATCGTCTGCCTTCAGGTTGATCTCCGCCGGGCTTCCGGCCCCCTCGATGACGATGATGTCCACGGTTTCGGCCAGACTGTTGTAGGCCGAGAGGATCTCCGGGATGAGCGCTCTTTTCATTTTGAAATAGGCGGCGGCGGACATCTGGCCCCGCACCTCACCATTCACGATGACCTGGCTGCCCACGTCACTGCTGGGCTTGAGCAGGATGGGGTTCATCCGCACATCCGGCTCGATGCCTGCGGCCTGCGCCTGCACCACCTGTGCCCGGCCCATTTCCAGCCCATCCCGGGTGACAAAGCTGTTCAGCGCCATGTTCTGGCTCTTGAAGGGAGCCACGCGGTAACCGTCCTGCGCAAAAATGCGGCAGAGGGCGGCGCACAGCAGGCTTTTGCCTGCACCGCTCATGGTTCCCTGCACCATGATGCGCTTTGCCTTGCTCATTTCAGCACCTCCGCAAGAAGTTTCAAAAGCTGTTCGTTTTCAGGCCCGGTGCGCACGGCGGTGCGGTACCAGCCGGGGCCCAGCCCGGGGTAGTTCGCACAGCTGCGCAGCACAGCGCCCCTTTGCCGCAGGGCTTCTCCCAGCGTCTCCGGGGCCTGAAACAGCAGGTAATTTGCTCTGCCGTCCAGCACCCGCAGGCCCAGCGCCCGCAGCCCGTCCGTCAGGCGGGGCCGCTGTTCGGCAATGAGGGCCCGGACCTTTTCCACATACGCTGTCTCCTCCAGCGCGGCAAGGCCCGCCGCCTGCGCCAGACTGGACACACCCCAGGGCTGGCCGCAGGCCTGCATCTGTTCCAGCAGCGCCGTGTCGGCACTCAGGGCATAGCCCAGCCGCACGCCCGCCATGCCGTAAAGCTTGGTGAAGGCTTTCAGGATGACCAGATCTCCCTCCCCCAGCAGACCTTTTGCCGTGTGCAGGGCATGGTCGGGCAGGAAATCGAGGAAGCATTCGTCCACCACCAGCAGGGTGCCGCACGCCGCGCAGCGGTGGAGGATCTGTTCCACCAGCGGCAGGGCCGTCAGCTGGCCGGTGGGGTTGTTGGGCTGGCAGAGAAACACCATGTCCACCCCCGGACGGATGGCCGCACAAAACGCATCCGTGACCGCAAAGTCCTCCTGCTCCCGCAAAAAGAAGCGTTCCACCGTGCAGCCGATGCTTTCCAACGCAGTGGCATACTCCGCAAAGGTGGGTGCAGTGACCAGCGCCCGGCGGGGCTTTTTGGCCCAGACCAGCCGGAAGATAAGGTCGGCTGCCCCATTGCCGCAGAGGATCTGCTCCGCCGGCACGCCCTCATGGAGCGCCAGCTTTGCCCGCAGCTCCCGGCACAGGGGGTCGGGGTAGCGGTCGACCGTGGGCAATGCCGCCGTGATGGCCCGGGCCACCCCTTCCGGCAGGCCCAGCGGGCTGACGTTGGCCGAAAAATCCAGCGCATCCCGCCCGAACTCGGCCCGGTAACCGGCCCAATCGCCGCCATGTACTAGTTGCATCTTCGTTCTCCTTTTCCCGGATGGTTATGGATCCCAGCTCTTGGCTCCTCCCTTTGGGGGAGCTGTCATGCAAGGCATGACTGAGAGGGTGAGGTCGTTACAAAATAGCCCGTATTGCCACGCCCCACGCCAGTGCAAAAGCGCTTGCCACGTACATCATCCGGTTGGCACGCAGGATATCCTCCGGTTCAATGGGACGCAGCGGATCGCCGATGGTGGGCTTGGCGTAGTATTCGCCAAAGTAATAGGCGGGCCCGGCCAGCTGCACCCCCAGCGCACCGGCGCAGGCGCTCTCGGTCTGGGCGCTGTTGGGGCTGGCGTGGTTCCGGCGGTCCCTCCGCCAGATCTTCCACGCCCCTTTTGCGTCATTGTGCGTAAAGGCCGCGGCAGCCACCCACAGCAGGGCGGCAAGGCGGCTGGGAAGGTAATTTGCCGCATCGTCCAGCTTGGCCGGGATGCGGCCAAAGTAGAGATATTTTTCGTTTTTGTAGCCCAGCATACTGTCCATCGTGTTGATGGCCTTGTAGGTCAGGGCCAGCGGTGCTCCGCCGATGAGCATATAGAGCAGGGGTGCGATCACGCCGTCGCTGGCGTTTTCGGCCACCGTCTCCACAGCGGCCCTGGTCACCCCCTCCAGCGTCAGATCCTGGGTGTCCCGCCCCACGATGCGGCTGACCGCCCTGCGGGCGGCAGGCAGGTCGGGCTTGACCAGTTCCCGGTAGACATTGGTGCTCTCCTGCGCCAGTCCCTTTGCGGCCAGTGCCTGCCCGCACCAGAACATCTGGACGGCCAGCCCCAGCCACGGGCTGATGCGGGCAGCTCCCAGGCAGACCAGGCTCGTCAGCAGAAAGGTCCCCACCGGCAGGCAGAACGCCACAATGGCCCCGCCCAGCAGTTCCCCCTGAGGCGTTTTGGGCAGGCAGGCCCGCAGGCGCTTTTCCAGCGCCGAGATGGCCTTACCCATGTACACCACCGGGTGGGGCAGCCAGGCCGGGTCGCCGAAGAGGCAGTCCAGCACAAAACCGCCGAGTACTGCGTATTCGATCATCGGGCATCCTCCTTTGTGTACTGCACAGTCTTCAGCAGGTGCAGCACCCGCTGCTCCGCCCAATCTCCTGCATCCAGAACGTAGCCGCCCGCGTTGGGGGCGCACCAATGGTAATAATCCGCATGGGGCAGGGCGTAGCGCTCCATGGCAGCCATCTGGGTGCCGCCGTGGGCCAGAATGACCAGTGTCTCTTCCCCATCGGCAAGGGCCTTGTCCACCAGTGCGGCAAAGGCCCTGCACACCCGCTCCGAAAAGACAGCCTTGGTCTCGCCGTCCGGGCAGGGGCTTTCGCAGTTGGCGTTCACCCAGGCCAGATAATCCGGGTCGTGCTCCATCTCAATGAAATTGCGGCCCTCAAAGCTGCCGAAGCACATCTCCTGCAGGTCCTTCACCTCCACGAGCCTTGCACCCGGGAAGAGCACCTCAGCGGTCTGCCGGGTGCGGCAGAGCGGGGTGATATAGACCGTTTCCGGCCGAAGGTCAGCCTGCCGCAGCTGGGCGCGGCCCGCGGGGCACAGGGGGATATCCCGCTGGCCCTGATAGCGCTTTTCGGCGTTGTAGGCCGTCAGGCCGTGGCGCAGAAGATAGATCAGCATGGGGGCAGTTCTCCTTTCAATACTGTGGGGATGCCGCAGAACATCTGCACCACGCACCCGGCCCGGGCCGCCAGCAGGCAGGCCAGCCGCCCGGCGGCTTCCCGTGCGGCCCGCTCCCCTGCGTCCATGGGCACTACGCCGCCGCCCACCTCGGTGGCCATCACGATATCATAAGCGGAGAGCTCCTCCGCAAGCTTTTCCAGATCCTCAGCCTCTGCGGCCAGGGCCTGCACCTCCGCAATGCGGGTGCCGGGCAGGCGCTGGGCAAAGGTGCGCTTGCCGCTGTACAGCGGCCCGGTGATAAAGATCATAACAGTCCTCCCCACTGGCAGGCACACAGCGCCGCCAGCATCCACAGCTCGGCTTTTTGCAAAAACCACCCGGCCAGATCGCCGGTGATGCCGCCAAACTGCTTGTTTGAAACAACATGATAGCGTGCAAACACCAGCAACGCCGCCAGCACCAGCGCCCAGCCGCCCAGTGCCAGCAGGGCGGCGCTGAGCAGAGCGGCCAGCGCCATCAGCACCCGGCGGACAGTAGTTCGATCCGCCGCCGTGGCAAAGGTGTGGGCAAGGCCTGTGTTCTTTGCCATCGGGAACGATGCCACGGCCAGGCCCGAGAGGGCCCGTTCCAGCACAAGGGCCAGTGTCCAGCACAGGCCCACCCGGGGCGTGAAGTCCACGCAGGCGCAAAGGGCAAGGTAGGCCGCAAAATAACTGCACAGCCGGATCACCGCAAAGGCACCGCAGTGGGGGTCTTTGAGGATCTCCAGCTTCTTTTCCCGGTCGCCATAGCTGGAAAGGGCATCGCAGGTGTCGGCATAGCCATCCAGGTGGATGCCGCCCGTGACCCAGACCGGGATCAGGCAGAACCCCGCCGCTTTTGCGGGCATCGGCAGGGGCAGAGCGCCGCACAGGCACCACAGCCCGCCAATGACCACCCCGATGAGCGGGAAGGCACACATGGCATACCGCATGTTTTTCTGGTTCCACGCGAACTGCGGCACCGGCAGGGCCGAAAACATGGCAAAGGCCACTGCAATGGTCTGCAATCCAATCATTTTTCCACTCCTTTATAATAGACCGGAATGCCGCACACCACCCGCACCACATGGTCAGCCTGGGCGGCAAGGGCATTGTTCACCTGCGCCAGCGCTTTCAGGTAGCGCCCGGTGTCGCCTGCATAGTCGGCACCGCCGCTGAACACCTCGTTGGAGACCACGATGAGGTGTGCGCATTGTCCGGCCAATTGGTCCAGTCCTTCCAAAATAGCCGAAGCGGCATTTTCTCCTGCCCCGGCGGGGTCGTAGAGCTCGTTGGCGGTCAGGTTGCCCAGATCCTCCAACAGCGCAGTTCCCCGGGCAGGCAGACGGATGTTTTCCAGATGCAGGGGACACTCCACGGTCTCAAACTGCTTTGCCGCCCGCATCTTCCGGTGCTTTTCCACCCGGGCGGCACACTCGGCATCCCACACCTGCATGGTGGCGATGTAATAGCGCGGGAGTGCGGTTTTCAGCACCAGGCTCTCGGCATACCCGCTCTTGCCGCTGGCGGCACCGCCCAATACCAGCGTCAGCATTGGGGGGTGTACGGCGTAATGCCGCCCTCCGTGAAGGAATAGCAATCGCGGTAAACGGCCAGTGCCATATCCCACAGCGGGATGCTTGCCACCGCTCCGGTGCCCTCGCCGAGATGGAGCCCGGCGGTGAGCAGGGGAGCTTTGCCCAGCGCTTCCAGCACCAGCCTTGCTGCCGGTTCGGTGGAGCAGTGGCTGGCAAACACGGCCTTTTCCGCGGCGGGGCAGAGCCGCACCGCGCACAGAGCCGCCACCCCGCTGATGAAGCCATCCATCAGCACGGGCAGGCCTTCCAGCGCGCCGCCCAGAAAAACACCGCACAGCCCGGCGATGTCGAACCCGCCCAGCTTGGAAAGCACATCCAGAGGGTCAGCGGCATCGGGCCGATTCCGCGCAATGCCCTGCCGGATGGCATCCAGCTTGCGGGCAAGCCCCGCATCCGAAAGGCCCGCGCCCCGGCCTGTCATCCGCTCCACGGGCTGACCCAGCAGAACAGCGGCCACGGCGCTGGAGGTGGTGGTGTTGCCAATGCCCATCTCCCCCGTGGCCAGCAGCTGCACCCCCGCCGCCTTCTGCGCCCGGACAAGCCCCATGCCCGCCGCAATGGCATCCACCGCCTGCTGACGGGTCATGGCAGGGCCGGTGGTGAAATCCGCCGTCCCGGCGGCAATGCGGCAGTTCTGCACCCCGGGCACCGGCTCCCCGGCCATGCCAAGGTCCACAGGCACCACTTCGCAGCGGGCCGTTTTTGCCATCTGGCAGACACTGGTGCGCCGGGCGGCAAGGTTCTCGGCCACGGCCCGGGTCACGCTCTGGTCCGTCTGGCTCACGCCCTGCGCCACCACGCCGTTGTCGGCGCAGAGCACCAGCACGGCCCGGCGGGAAAACGCCAGCTCTGCCGTACCGGTCAGGGCGGCGGCATCCTCCAGCATGGTCTCCAGCCTGCCCAGCCCGCCCAGCGGCTTGGCCAGGCTGGCCCAGTGGGCGTGGGCGGCGGTGCGTGCGGTCTCGTCCGGCCGGGTGATCCTGGAAAGAAGCTGTTTCAGTTCAAGCTCTGTCATTGGTCCTGTTCCTCTTGATGATAGTGTGCGGCGGCATCCACGAACCGCCGGGGCAGGGCCGTGCCCGCCCAATACAAATGCGGGAAGCCCGCATAGAAATGCTCATTTGCAAAGCCGCAGTCCCATTGCTTCCCGTTGGGCTTTGCGGCGGTAAAGCCGGTGCCGTTGTCTGTGGAATCCCAGTGGTGGAACTCGTGCACGGGCAGACGCTCCCCGGCGCGGAACAGCATACTGTCGGCGTGGGCAGTCAATGCCGCGTATCCGAACCGCACCAGCCGCCCCACCCGGAAGCCCTGCCCCGGCAGAACGCCTGCCATGGGCCAGCGTTCCCCGTTGGCATCTTCCAGGCTCTGGCCCAGATAGAGAAAGCCCCCGCACTCGGCCACCGTGGGCAGACCGCGCTCCACAGCCCGGCGCACAGAGGCCAGCATGGAGCGATTCGCGCTCAACTGCCCGGCATACAGCTCCGGGTAGCCGCCGGGCAGATAGAGCCCGCCGATCTGCTCCGGCAGGGCGGAGTCCTGCAGGGGGCTGAACCAGCAGAGCTCCGCCCCCGCCCGCTCCAGTGCTTCCAGCGTTTCGGCGTAGGTGAAGCAAAACGCCGCATCCCTTGCAACGGCAATGGGAACGCGGGGGCGCTGTTCCGCTGCTCCCTGGGGCAGCAGCTCTCCCGCAGGGGGGAGCCGATCTGTGTGCACCAAAGGCGCTGCGCACTCGGTCAGGGCAAAAAGCTTCTCCCAATCCATCACCAGCGCATCGGCCATCCGGCTGATCTTCTGCTGCAGGTCCGCGATCTCCCCGGCAGTTTTCAACCCTAAGTGGCGGCTCTCAAGGGCGGCATCCGGCAGGTGGGGCAGATAGCCCAGCACCGGCAGGCCGGTCTCCCGTGCCAGCATGGGAGCCAGCAGAGCATACAGATGGGGGGCGCAGTCATTGAGCAGGATGCCCGCCAGATGGCTGGGGGTGCGGAACTGCTTCAGCCCGTTGATCTGGGCCGCCAGCGTCAGGCTGGCCCCTCTGGGCTGGACCACCAGCAGCACCGGCAGGCCCAGCGTATCGGCCAGATGCCAGGCACTGGCGGTATCGCTCACGCCGCCCAGTCCATCGTAAAAGCCCATGGCACCCTCGCACACAGCTGTCCCGTGCCCGGCGGCGGCCTGCGCATAAAGCGCGCGCACCGTCTCCGGCGCGGAGAAAAACAGGTCGAGGTTGTGGCTCTCCACCCCCAGCACGGCCCGGTGAAACATGGGGTCGATATAGTCCGGCCCGCTCTTGAAGGAGCAGGGTTCCTGCCCCCGCCGCTTGAGCGCCGCCAGCAGAGCGCAGGTCAGTGTGGTTTTGCCGCTGCCGGAACAGGGCGCGGCCACAAGAAATTGGATCATTTGCGTTCTCCTGTGATAAGGAAGATGGGGTTATTGGCCATCAGCAGGTGGAGCCTGCCCGCAGGCCGGGTGCGGCTGACTGCGATCTGCGTCACCTCCGCGTCCAGACCGTGGGCAGTCAGTGCGGCCACGGCGGCGCTCAGCGTTTCCAGCGCAATGGCAGAGATGCAGATGCGGGCGTTCGGATTCCGGGCAAGCACCGTGTCCACCACAGCCTCCATGCCCCCCTTGGTCCCGCCGATGAACACGGCATCCGGGGCGGGCAGGTCAGCCAGCGCGGCGGGGGCGCGGCCCTCCACCAGTGTCAGGTTGCAGGCGTGGAACGTTTCCCGGTTCTGCCGGATGAGCCCGCAGGCCTCCGGGTCACACTCCACGGCATACACATGCCCCCGGGGTGCGGCCAGTGCCAGCTCCACGCTCACGCTGCCGGTGCCCGCGCCCACATCCCACAGGGTATCGCCGGGCTGCACGGCCAGCTTGGCCAGCGCCGCCGCCCGCACCTCCTGCTTGGTCATGGGCACCTCTCCCCTGTGGAAGGCTTCATCCGGGAAGCCGGGCACCCGCCGGGGCGGCTGAGGAAGATGCTCCACAAGCAGAACGCTCAGGCTTGCAAACTGCTTTTGCGCAAACTCCTGCGCCGTGCCGAACAGGATCTTCTCCTCTGCCCGGCCCAGCTCTTCGCCCACCAGCACATGGGCATCGCCCAGCCCGGCAGCAGCCAATCGGCCGCAGAGGGAGGCAGGCGTTTCTGCCCCGCCGGTCAGGAAAAAGACGGGCTTTCCCCCGGCTGTCAGGCACTCGGCCACCGGGTCGCAGGCACAGCCGTGGGCCGAGACCAGCTTCCACTCCTGCCAGGAGCGGCCCACCGCAGCGGCCAGCAGCTGAACGCTGGAAAGCCCCGGCAGTACCCGGCAGGAGATGCCAAAAGCCCGCAGCATCGGCAGCAGCTGGGCCGCACCGGAGTAAAACCCGGTGTCGCCGCTGTACACAAGGGCAGCATCCACCTCCGGGTCAGCCGCCAGCGCGGCAAGGACATCCTCAGGCTGATACAGGGCCTTCCGGTGATCCGTGCAGCCCTGCGGCAGCTGTTCCAGCAGGTGCTTTGCCCCCAGGATCAGTCCGGAGTTCTGCAGGGCGGCAAGGCCCTGCGCGGTCAGGCTTTCCGGCGTGCCCGACCCCATCCCGATGAGTGTGATCATTGCAGCATCTCCTTACAATGTGTCAGGATCTGTTCCGCCGTTTCGCCCTGCTCGGCCGGGCGGCGGATGACGATGAGCTGTGCCCCGGTGTCCTGCGCTGCCCGGGCTTTTTCTTCAAAGCCGCCCGCCGCGCCGCCATCTTTGGTAACGAGGAAGCGGATGGCAAACTGCTCCATCAGTGCCCGGTTCAGCGCATAGGAGAACGGCCCCTGCATGGCGATGATGTTCTTATGGGGGATATCTGCCCCCTCGCAGGCGGCAATGCCCTCCCGGGTGGGCAGGACACGGGGAAAAAGCCGTGCCGGTTCCAGCTCAGCAAAGGCAGAAAGCTCCTTGGCCCCGGTGGCAAGCAGGACATTTCCCTGCGTTCGGGCCAGAAATCCCGCCGCATGGGCCGCAGAGGCAAACACCATGCTCCCGGCAGGCAGTGGGCTTTCGGGCCGGAGCAGGCGGCGGTACTCCGTGCCCGCTGTTTTGCAGGCTGCACGGATGTTCCGGGTGGCCTCCACGGCATACGGATGGGTCGCGTCCACGCAGAGGTCAGCCCCCTGCAGCAGGGCGGTCATCTCCTCCGGGGTCAGCCGCCCGCAGTGGACGGTGATGCCGGACCTTTCGCCCTGTTCCTCGGCCCCCAGCGGGGTGGCCACGCTGACCAGTACCTCGGCCCCCAGTGCGGCCAGCTGCTTCGAAAACACACGGCCCTCGGTGGTGCCGCTGAATACCACGGCCCTCATGCGCGGTACCCCCGCGGCGTGACCATCCGCCCGCTCAGCTGGCGGGTCTGGGCGTTGCCGACAAACACGGTGGTGAACATATCCACCGGGGTGGTTTCCAGCGCAGCCAGCGTCAGAACGCGGCTTTCCTGCCCCTCCCGGCCAATGTTCCGCACAATGCCGCAGACCGTTCCGGGTGCTTTGCCGTTTGCCAGCAGGATGCGCACCGCCCGCGCCAGATAGTCCGGCCGCCCCTTGGAGGAGGGGTTGTACAGCGCGATGCAGAAATCCCCCATGGCTGCTGCCGCCAGCCGCCGCTCGATGACCTCCCACGGCGTGAGCCGGTCAGAGAGGGAGAGCACACAGAAATCGTGGGCCAGCGGGGCACCCAGCACCGCACCGCCGCTCAGGGCGGCGGTCAGGCCGGGCACCACCTCCACCGTCACGTCCGGGAAATGCTCGGCCAGCTCCAGCAGAGGGCTTGCCATGCCGTAGACCCCAGCATCTCCCGAGCAGACCAGCGCCACCACCCTGCCGCTCCGGGCCGTTTCCAGCGCCCAGCGGCAGCGGTCGATCTCCTTGGTCATGCCGGTGGAATAATAGAGCTTGTCCGGGAAGTAAGAGCGCACCAGATCCAGATAGACCGTATAGCCGCACAGCACCTCGGCTTGCGTTAAGGCGCTCTGCGCCTGTGCGGTCAGAAACCGGGGATCCCCGGGCCCAAGCCCGACAACAAAAACAACATTAGGCATCCTGCCACCTCCAATCCGGGGCAAAGGGACGGAGCGCCAGCGCAAAGGTCACGCCGCCGCCCGCCTGTTTGGGAAGAATGATCGTGCCGCCTGCCGCCAGCACCGCCGCCCGCTCGCAGACATTGTCCACACCGGTCACGCTCCGGACAAAGGCCGAAGGTGTGAACTGCCCGGGGGCGTTCTGCAGCTGTGCGGCAGAATAGAACTGCACCGGCCAGCCGTGGGCTCCGCAAAATCCCAGCAGGCCCGGCTCATGGGCTTTCAGGTCGATGCTGGCCGCTGCTGTAATGCACGCCGCTGCAAGGCCGTGGGCCGCACAGAACTGCGCAAAGGCCGCTTCCAGCTGTGCGGCGCTGGTCCCCCGCCTGCACCCGATGCCCAGCACGCCGGTCTTCGGGATCAGGTGCAGCGCATCGCCCGCCGGGAAAAGGGTCAGGGCAAAGTCGGCGCGCTCTGCCTCCCCCGCCGGGACCACCCCGGCAGGGGCCTGCCCGGCAATGGGGAATTCCGACCGGTACCGCACCGGCCCGCCTGCCAGCAGCCTGCTGCTGACGCGCTTGATGCGCTCCGGCTCCAGCACGGCGCAGTTCTGGTGCCTGGCCCACGCATCCACGGCAAACACCCCGTTGGCATCGGTGGCCGTAGTAATGACCGGCACCGCACCGCAGACCGCCGCCAGCGCCCGGGCCAGATCGTTGGCCCCGCCCAGATGGCCCGAAAGGATCGGCACCGCAAAATGGCCGCACTCGTCCAGCACCACCACGGCAGGGTCCACCGCCTTGTTCCGGCAGTGGGGCGCAATGGCCCGCACCGCAATGCCCACAGCCCCCACAAAGATCAGGGCATCCGCATGGGCGAACTGCTCCGCGGTCCAATCGGCAAGACCGGGCCCGCCATGGCCGCAGCGGGCCACAGTGCCGGGCAGGGCACTGGCCAGCTTTTGGGCCAGCGCCAGCCCTTTTTCCGTAAAGGCGAGATAGGCGCGGGTCACTGGTCTGCCCCCTTGCGGAACTCCGTCGTAAAGGTTGGGTCGTAGAGCTTGCTCCGCTCATACCGGGTGCCCAGAAACTCCCCCACCACGATGAGCGCTGTTTTGGTGATGCCGTTGGCGCGGGTGCTCCCGGCCAGCGTGCCCACGGTGCAGCGCACCACCTTCTGCTCCGGCCAGCTGGCCTTGTAGACCACGGCGGCAGGAGTCTCCGGCGTGTAGGCTCCGCCTGCCAGCAGGGCCTGCTGCACCTTGTCGATGAGGCCGATGGAGAGGAAGATCACCATGGTCGCCCCATGGGCGGCAAGGCTGGCCAGCTGCTCCTTTTCCGGCACCGGGGTGCGCCCCTCCATCCGGGTGATGATCACGGTCTGGCTGATGGTGGGCAGGGTGTACTCGGCGTTCAGCGCCGCCGCCGCCCCGCAAAAGCTGGACACGCCGGGGGTATCATCGTAGGGGATGCCGTCCGCATCCAGTGCGTCCATCTGCTCCCGGATGGCCCCATACAGGCAGGGGTCGCCGGTGTGGAGCCGCACGGTGGTCCCGCCTGCGGCTTCCACCCGGCGCATCACGTCCAGCACCTGTTCCAACGTCATCTCGGCGCTGTTGTAAACGGCGCACTCCGGCTTCGCCAGCCCCAGCAGAGCCGGGTTGACCAGACTGCCCGCATAAATGATGCAGTCGGCTTCCTGCAGCAGGGCCGCGCCCCGCTGGGTGATGAGGTCAGGTGCGCCGGGGCCTGCGCCTACAAAATGTACCATCTCAATGCTCCTTCCATTCGTTCAGCAGTTGTGCGGCAGTGTCGGTGGCTCCCAGCGGGCCGTGCTGGTTGGAGAACAGCACCGCCCCCACCCGGAACGCCCCGCAGGCCCGCCGGTCAAGGTGGAGCTGGACTGCCCGCAGCAGGCTTTCCAGCACCGGAGCCCGCAGGCCGGCGCTGTCCAGGAGTTCCAGACAGGCATCGGTGGTGGCAGCGTTCATCAGGGCGGCGCAGACTTCCCGGGAAGCGCCGCAGAGCGCCGCATGGGTGCAGAACAGCTCGGTGCGGCAGTCAGCAGTGTGGGAATGGGTGTTCATAATACCGCCCGCCACCTTGACCAGCTTGCCTACATGGCCCACCAGAAGCACCTCTTCAAAGCGGGCCGCCGCAGCCATATCCAGCGTATCACCGATAAAGTTTGAGGTCTTTACCACCGGGATAGTGTGAAACTCCGGGTATCTTTCGTGCAGATAGTCCAGCCCGTAATTGCCGGGTGCCAGGATGAGCCGCCTGGGGCTGCCCGCCCGGAGAGCGGCCTGATTCATTTCCAGCTGGATGGTGTCCAGGATCGCCTGCTGGCTCATAGGCTCCACAATGCCGCTGGTTCCCAGCACCGAAAGCCCGCCCTCGACCCCGATGTGGGGGTTGAAGGTGCGCTTTGCCACCTCTTCCCCGCCCTCGATGGAGATGGTCACGGCAAAGCCGCCGGTGTAGCAGGCGCTCTCGGCTTCCCTTTGCAGGGCCTCGGCGATCATCTGCCGGGGCACATGGTTGATGGCGGCTTCCCCCACCGGCTGATCCAGCCCGGCCTTGGTCACCCGGCCCACGCCCTTGCCGCCGGAGATGCGGATCCCGGTGGTATCGGGCAGCAATTCTACGGCGGCGATCACGGGCAGGCCGGTGGTCACATCCACATCATCCCCGCCGTCCTTCTCAATGGCGCATTCGGCACCGGCTCCGGCGGGGCGGCAGTACAGCGGGGCCACCTCCACCGCGATGCCCTTCGGCGTGCGCAGGGCAACGCTCTCCGGGGCATGGCCGGTGAGCAGGAGCCGCGCGGCCCCCGCCGCACCCAGCGCCGCACAGGTGCCGGTGGTGTACCCGCAGCGGAGCAGCTTCTGCCCACTGCGGACGTAATGTTCAAACTTTGGCCCGGCAGGCTTTTCCGGGCCGAACACGGCCTCGTACTGCTCCTTGGTCAGGCTGTACAGCGCCCGGATGTTCTCCGGGGCAAAGGCCTCCTTCGGGGTCAGCGCCCCCGAAACGCTGTGCGGGAACACGCAAACCACCGCATCCGCGATCTTCTGCGCCATGTCCAGCTCGTGCAGGCTGACGATCACGGCCAGCCCCTGCTCATGGGCCAGTTTCTGCAGGATGGTCAGCAGCTCGATCTTGCCCTTGACATCCAGAAAAGAGGTCGGCTCGTCCAGCAACAGAACTCCGGGCTGCTGGCAGATGGCACGGGCCAGCAGAACGCGCTGGCGCTGACCGTCGCTGATGCAGTTGAAATCCCGGCCCGCCAGAGGGGAAGCCCCCACCAGTTCCAGCGCGTCCCGCACGGCCCGCCGGTCGGTATCGGACAGGATGCCCAGCCGCCCGGTATAGGGGATGCGCCCGGCGGCGGCAAACTCAAAGCAGGAAGTCAGCTCGGTGCGGCGGGTGTGGGGCAGCATCAGGGCCAGCTTCCGGGCCCGGGCTGTGCCGGTGTAATCGGTCAGGCTTCGGCCATCCAGCAGGACAGCCCCGCCCAGGGGGGCCAGCTGGCCCGCCAGCGTTTTGAGCAGGGTGGATTTGCCCGCGCCGTTTGGCCCGATGAGGGCCAGGATCTGCCCCGGCACCGCCCCCAGCGTGATGCCGGAAGCAATGGGCGCGCTGCCATAGCCGATGGCCAGTTCTTTCGTTTCACAGCGGTATTTCATCGCACACCCTCCTGACCCCGGCGCACCAGCAGCCAGATGACCACCGGTGCACCAAACACTGCCGTTACGGCGCTGATCGAAAGCTCAGTGGGGGCAAACATGCTGCGGGCGATGAGGTCGCACAGCAGGCAGAAGGCGGCCCCGCCCAGGCAGCACCCGGGCAGCACCACCAGCGGCCTTGCACTGCCGAACAGCTGCTTGACCAGATGGGGCACCGCGATGCCCACAAAGGAAATGGGCCCCGCAAAGGCCGTGACACAGGCGGCCAGCAGGCTGGAAAGCAGCACCAGCAGCCGGGAAAAGGCTTTGACATTGATGCCCACGCTCCGGGCGTAGGCCTCCCCCATCTGGTAGGCGGCCATGGGCTTGGAAAGGCAGAACGCCGCCGCCAGAGCGGGCAGCACCACCAGCGCCGCCGCCCGCACATTGCCCCAGGTCATGCCGGAAAAGCTGCCCTGAGACCAGTTGTGGAGGTTGACAATGTTGCTGTCCTGGGCGAAGGCCACCACAAACTCCGTGACGGCCGAGCAGATGTAGCCGATCATCACGCCGCAGATGACAAGGATGCTCATCCGCTGCACCCGCCGGGAGACCGCCAGCACAAAGGCCATGGAGGCCATGGCCCCCGCAAAGGCGGCTGTGATCAGGGTAAGGGAGCTGGTGAGCAGGCCATGGTTCAGAAAAGCCACCATGACCAGTGCCACGGCCAGCTTGGCCCCGCTGGAAATGCCCATGACAAAGGGCCCTGCAATGGGGTTGGCAAAAAAGGTCTGCAGCAGGTAGCCCGCCGCCGAGAGCGCCGCCCCCAGCAGCACCACCATCACGGCCCGGGGCAGGCGCAGCTGGGTGATGATGCCCACGCTCAAAGCGTCCTGCCCGCGGCCGGTCAGGGCCGCCAGCACTGCCCCCGGTGTCAGGGACACACTGCCCCAGAACAGGTTGGCGGCAAACAGCACCGCCAGCAGCAGGGCAAGGATGCCGTAAGAGAAGATCAGGCGCTTTTTGCTGGTCATAGGTTACTCTACTTTCCTCAGAAATTGCAGGTCGGCGGGGTCGTTCTCCGTAAAGACACGGTGCAGATCGAGCACAAAATCGACCAGCGCCGTGCTCTGCTGGAAAAAGCTCTGGGTGGTGCACCAGACACTGCCGCTCTGCACGGCCTTGAACTCGGCCAGCAGGGGGCATTTTGCCACCAGTTCCTCCGTGGTATGCACCACGCCCTCAATGGTGCTGTTGTAAAGGAGCACATCCGCATCCTTTGCACCGGCGTAAAAATCCTCCAGCGGCAGGTTCATGGTGGAAAGGTTGTTGCCGTTGTCGGTCAGGTCCGCAAAAACATAATCACCGCCCGCCATCTCGATCATCTGGGCCACATAGTCGCCGCCCTTGCGCACATTGGCAAGGTTGTTGGCTGTGATGGAGAAAAAGGCACAGCGCTTGCCGGTGGGAGCCTGCCCGGCCAGCGGTGCAAGGCGCTCCACCTGCCGGGCGAATTCCTGTTCCGCCAGCTCCTCTTTCCCCAGCAGGATGCCCCAGAACTTGAGCCATTCCAGCCGGGCCAGCGGGCCGCTCTCATAGCTGGAGCGCTCCACCAGCACCGGGATGCCGAACCGTTCCAGCTGCTCCTTGACCTCCGGGGTGTGGTAGATCATGGTGTTCTCGATGGCAAGGCCGCAGTTGGCCGCAAGGATCTTTTCGTAATCCGGGGCGCTGTACTTGCCCGCATAGGCAATGCGCCCGTCCTCCATGGCGGCTCTGGCCTCATCCAGATACCATCCCTCCGCCTGGGTGCCGGAAAGAGTCACACTGTCCAGCCCATCCAGCGCGAGGAACAGGTCCATCACCGAGGTGGAGACAAGGTAGATGTTCCGGATGGGCTGACGCAGCACCGTCACGCTCTCGGGCAGGCCTTCCACTTCAGCGGCATCCTCCGGGGTCACAAGGAACTGCTCCCCCGATTCGGTCAGGGTCAGCATGGTATAGCCGCCCTCATAGCAGTCGGCAGTAAACTGTGTGGCGTAATCCAGCGGGCAGGCATGGGCAAAGACCAGCTCTTCTGTGCTGGCGGGCGCTGTCTCGGAGGCGGCGCAGCCCGACAGGGCCAGTACTGTAACAGGCAGAACGCGCAGGAATTGTTGTCTCGTCAGTTTCATCCGTTCAGCGCAAAGGTCAGCGTATACTCGATCTCATGGGGAGTGCTCATGGCTACGGTATCGGCAGTGACAGCCAGCGGGGTGCCCAGTGCAGAAACAGGGATCTCAAAGGTGGAGTTGCCCTCGGTGTTGGTGGGCAGATACTTCTCACCATCCACGATCATGTAATCATAATTGGGGCTGCTCCACAGGATGACAGCGGTCATTTTTCCGTCCGCCACGGTCAGGGCGGCAGGGCTTTCCACGGTGGCACGGCCAGAGCCGCCCTCCAGGGTCACATTCACGCTGTATTCACCGTCCGCAGGGGTCTCGGCAGCCTCCTCAGCCTTGGGCTGTGCATTGCGGATGCTCACGGTGTGGTCATACCACTTGCCCTTGGTCCCGAGGAGTGCCAGCTGGAAGTCCTGGTCCACAGCGGCCACGGGGATATCATAGCCGTAGACCTCCTCCGAGGTGCCATCAGAGTAAGTGACGGTGTCGGTGGTAGGCAGCAGCCAGTCTGCCTTGTTGGCCTCGGCATCGGCGGCCATGCCAACATACAGGTTGACGATCTTCTTGGAGGCCAGACTGACGTGGAAGGTCATCTGCCCGTTCTCCACGGTCAGGGTGCCCATGCCATTGCAGGCTTCGTTGGCATGGAACATGCCGCTGTCGGTGTCGAACTCAGCCGTGTACACGCCGTCCGGCAGGGCGGCTTCGGCAGGCTCGGATGCGGCAGCGCTCACGGCAGAAGCGGCTTCCGAGCTGGCGGCAGAGGAAGCAGTGGAAGAAGCCCCGCCGCAGCCGGTGAGGACGGCAGCCAACATCAGAGAAGCAACGGACAGGGAAACAAACTGTTTGCAGTGCATAAACAAAATACCTCAAAAATTCAGAATTTGAAATGGGAGTGTTTCTCCTCATGCGGGGAAGCTCTCCATAAAAAATGCCCGAAAAGATCTCTCCCTTCGGGCATTGGAATGCGGAATATTAGCCGTTCAGGGAATCAATGGCGGCTTTGGTGTGCTCAATGTAGCGCTGCTGGATGTCCTCGATCTCACCCAGACCGGCGATCTGGCACTCCACGGACGCGAAGTCACCGGAGGCCTGGAACTGGCTCAGCCAGGAATCGTCATCCGCACCGGCCATATCGTTGTTGGCGTGGTCACCGGCAACGACCATCAGGGGGCGCAGGATGACCTTGGTGTAACCGGCGGCCTTGACAGCCTCGATGACGTTCTCACAGGCGGTCTCCTCAGGCTCGCCCTCCACCGTGCCGATGAACACGTTGCTGTAGCCCAGGGTCTGCATGGCGGTCTGCATCTGGCTGTAGCTCACCTTTGCGGTGTGGGAGGTGCCGTGGCCCATAAAGACGAAGGCGACCTTCTCCTCAGCGGCGGCATCCAGGCTGTCGAAACCCGCATCCTTCACAGCGGCAGCGGTAACGGCCTTGGCAACAGCTTCCTTGTCGGCGTTGATGACAGCAGCGTCAGCACCGACCTCGCCCAGCAGGGGCTCAGCAACGGCAACGCTCTCGAACTTGTCCTTGTACTCGTCGATCATCTCCATCATCTCGTCGTACTCAGCACCGTGCATCAGGTGGGTGGGCTGGACGACCAGGTTCTTCACGCCGTTGGCCACAGCGCGGTCCAGAGCCTGCTGCATGTTGTCGATCTTCTCGCCGTCGCGGGCCTGAACATGGTTGATGATGATCTGTGCGGTGAAGGCGCGGCGGACAGACCAATCGGGATAAGCGGCCTGCAGCGCATCCTCGATGCCCTTGATATCCTTCACTCGGCTGTCGTTGAAGGAGGTGCCGAAGGAGACCACCAGCAGCTCATTCTCGCCGATGTCGTCCTGATTGCGGCTGTCGTCCTTGGAAGCATCACCGGTGTCGCGGCCAAAGTAGTCAGGGTCAGCCTCTTCGCCCTCGACCAGCTCCTTCTGGGCATCGGTCAGGGCATCCCATGCGGCCTTGGCAGCCTCACACTGGGCATCGGTGTCATCGGTGCGCTCCTGCACATAGATGGCATCGATCAGGTCTGCCACGTTCTTTGCGGCTCGCTGCTGGCAGCAGATCCTGCCGTGCTGGAAGCAGTGGCACTGCTTGCGGCCCCGCCGCAGCCGGTCAGTACACCGGCGCAGAGGGCCAGAGCGGTCAGAGCGGCCGCTGCTTTGTGGATGGTGCGTTTTCTCATTTTTGTTCGTTCCTTTCCTGTTTTTGAACATGATTTTTGCTGAACAGAAGGTACAGGAAAGAGTGCCCGGCAAAACAAAAGGGGCCTTTCTGCTTGCGGGACGGCAAAGCAAAAAGGCCCTTTTCAGTTTTTTCAGGCTTTTTGGGTACAACCAATTCCTCGTGATCTGGGGCTTGCGCCCCCGTACCAACAGCGGGCAGGTTTCCTGGCTGAAAGCTCAACATCCACCGCCGCCTTCCCGGAACATGGGCTCCAGTGACCGGTGCAGCTGCACCCTGGCGGTAAACTCCCTTATCACAGTGACGAGATCGTGCGGGATTTGCACCCGCTTCCCTTTTAACATGCCTGCCCCCGGCCAGAGCCGCGGGCGGTACGCACCTGCTGTTTTCTATTCAGTTCGCTGTTCAGTATAACATACTCAACGGAGGAATGCAATCACCACTCCGGGGAAACTTCCTGGCTCACAGGCGGTGTTTTTTCCCCGATCAGGGCCACCGCCACATCGTTGACATTGGTGCCCGTTGCCCCAGTGATGATCAGGCCATCCACTGCTTTCAGGGCGTGGTAGGAATCGTTGTTCTGCAAAGCAGCGTATCCGCTCCAGCCCCCGGCCTCCAGCGCGGCAAGGGTATCCCCATCCACATAGCCGCCGGCGGCATCGGTGGGGCCGTCTGTGCCATCGCTGCCCACAGAGAACACCGCCGCGTTCAGCCCGGCAATGGCAGGCGCAGCCGCAAGGGCCAGCTCCTGATTTCTTCCGCCAAGCCCTTTTCCGGTCAGGTGAACGATGGTCTCGCCGCCCGCGATGTAGGCCAGCTTTTTCCCCTGCCCTGCCTGGGTGCGGACAATGGAGCCAAGAAAGCTGCCTGCTTCCCGTGCTTCGCAGCAGAGTTGGTCGGTCAGGAGAACCGGTTCATATCCCAGATTCCGGCAGGCATTGGCCGCGGCACGGCAAAGCTCCCGCACGCTGCCGGTGATCCGGGTGGTCACATTGTCCAGCGTTTTGGGCGTTTCCTGCGCCAGCAGGGCCCGGGCCTGTGCTGAGAGTGCCAGATGATACTTTTCGGCAACGGCAAGCGCCTGGGCGCAGGTGGAGGTATCCGGCACCGCCGGGCCGCTGGCGATCATATCCAGCGGGTCCCCCAGAATGTCGCTCAGCACGATGCTGAACACCTGCGCAGGGGCACAGCGCTGCGCGAACCGCCCGCCCTTCACACCGGAAAGCCGCTTGCGGATGGTATTCATCTCCACAATGTCGGCCCCGCTGGCCAGCAGCTGGCTCGTGATGTCCTGCAGCTCTGCCCCGGGAACGAGCGGCTGCTCGAACAGCGCACTGCCGCCGCCGGAAAGCAGGAACAGCACCGTATCCCCGGCGGTCAGCCCCTGCACCAGCTCCAGCGCCTTTTGGGTAGCCGCAAAACCGTTTGCATCCGGCACCGGGTGGCCCGCCTCATAGCAAGCCACCCCGGGGATCTCACCTTTCACATGGCCGTACTTGGTCACGACCACGCCGCCATCCACCCGGCCCAGCGTTTCAACCGCCGCGTGTGCCATCTGCCAGGCCGCCTTGCCCGCCGCCACCAGAAGCACCCGGCCCTTCCCGGGCCGGAGATCCCGCAGCGCGCGGCGCACCGCCTCATCCGGCAGAACAGCGTTCAGGCTGGAACGAAGGATCACATCCGCATCCCGGCGCAGTGCAGCATTCATAGACTCGCCCTCCTTGCAGCGGTGCCCGCCCCTCCGGGACAGCGCACCAGAAACAGCCGAATAAAAAATCAAGACCGACGATCTCTTCTGAAATCGTCGGTCTTGTTCCAATCCGAGTGGCGAGAATCGAACTCACGGCCTCTTGAACCCCATTGTGCTTCTA
>OOCC01000235.1_pt1 | contig 19113 bp, 11 predicted proteins | sample 1670971 | NCBI WGS metagenome assembly OOCC01 (sample SAMN06348109, study PRJEB24527) | human gut metagenome | biome: human gut; feature: ankylosing spondylitis patient; material: feces | host: Homo sapiens | place: China | collected 2015-10
GCAGATAAAATCTTTACAACTGAGAACTTGGTTTTGGTTACAGGTTTTAAAACTAACGGACTAAATGTTATTCAAGAAGATGAAAGGCAAAATATAGAAAGAGAATATGGCCATGAACTCAATGATAAATTAGTTATATGGGGAGGTAGTTATTTTCATAATGCATTGATGTTTAATTTTAAGTGTGTTGAAATTTTAAAATATGGAAATGGATATAATGTTTATCATTTAAAGAAAAAGTTAACTGATGGAGATATATCGACTGTGAAATTTTCTCCAGATTATTTATTATCGTTAGACTCTCCGGGAATTCACAAATGTTCTCGTAGAACTATATACGGTTTAGAGGGTTATGATAGCTTGATTGTGAAGCTTAATTATATTTCTGGATTTGAATACTTCCCTGATTATAGTACGTGTTGTATATATTCGCCATTTTCAGAAAAAAGACAAATAGCTAAATTGGTGAATGATATTGATGGTAAAAATGAAAATGAAATTCAGAGTTATCTGCACAAGCATATTAATGATTATATACCTCCCTATATGATGAAAATAATAAAAGAATATAATATAAATGATAGGGTAACTGAAGAACAAATCGTAGAAGGGTATATATCACTGATTTGTAATTTTCTTCATGTGAAGAATTCTTTGAAGGAAAGTGATGTGAATAATGACTGTAGATAAATTATAAATTTAATATTATAGTAAGGTTTTGAAAATCATAACAGAAGATTTTTTTCTTTATAATGAATGTTTACGATTCACCCCAAGTTAGGGGTGAATTGCAGGATAGTGCTTTATTATATGAAATAAAAATTAGGGATAATATCATCTATTTCCCCGGATAGTTCGATTATAGGCAGGCACGGTATATTATCCTTTTCAAGCTTCCTTGCAAAAACGTTTCTCAGCCGATAACTTGGTGACATTTTTCTGTTTATCACTTTTTATTCGTACATTTGCGAAGCATAACCCAAATACAATAACCATGAAATTTATTGGAATTATTCCTGCAAGATATGCATCTACACGCTTCCCCGCCAAACCTTTGGCACTACTGGGAGGCAAACCCGTGATACAAAGAGTTTATGAACAAGTGGCCGGTGTGCTGGACGAAGCTTACGTGGCTACCGACGACGAACGCATCGAAGCGGCTGTAAAGGCCTTCGGTGGAAAGGTGGTAATGACGTCGGTCGACCATAAGAGTGGTACCGACCGTTGCTACGAGGCTTACTGCAAGGTGGGCAGCGGCTATGATGTGGTGGTAAACATTCAGGGTGATGAACCGTTTATTCAGCGTTCGCAGCTGGAAGCCGTGAAGGCCTGCTTTGACGATGCGTCAACACAGATTGCCACACTTGTGAAACCGTTTACGCCTGCCGACGGATTTGATGCGCTGGAAAACGTGAACTCGCCCAAGGTGGTGGTGAACAAGGAGATGAAGGCGCTTTACTTCAGCCGTTCCATCATTCCTTACCAGCGTAACCGCGACAAGAAGGAGTGGCTGGCCGGACATACGTATTACAAACATATCGGACTTTATGCCTACCGTGCTCCGGTGCTGAAGGAGATTACATCTCTTCCGCAGTCATCGCTCGAACTGGCCGAATCGCTGGAGCAGTTGCGCTGGCTGGAGAACGGCTATTCCATCAAGGTGGGCATCAGTGAAGTGGAGACCATTGGTATTGACACGCCGCAGGATCTGGCACGGGCCGAAGAATTTCTGCGTAATCAGCAGGAGGCACTATGACGCAGCTCGACCGTAGTGTGGCGCCTGCCATCCGTCAGCTGGAGCATTTTTCCATCTTGCAGCCGGAGTTGCACCGTATGAAGAACGGCATGCCGCTGTATGTGCTTTCGGCTGGAAACGAAGACGTGATTCGTTTTGACCTGTTGGTGCGGAGCGGACAGCTCGACCAGTCGCAGCCGCTTCAGGCCGTGTTTACCAACCGTATGCTGCGTGAGGGAACGGTGCGCATGACATCGGGCGAGATTGCCGAACGGCTGGATTATTACGGGGCGTGGCTCGACCTTTCTTCTTCTGTGAACTGTGGATTTGTGACACTGTATACGCTGACGAAACACCTTGACCGCACCATGGAGATTGTGGCCGGACTGGTGAAGGAGTCTGTGTTTCCGGAAGAGCAGTTCCGCATTATCTGCGACATCAACCGCCAGCAGTTCCTGGTGAACAACCAGCGGGTGGACGTACTGGCCCGCAAGCAGCTGAACCGTTCGCTTTTCGGTACTTCGCATCCGTTGGGACGCTATGCCGAACTGGAGGATTATGAACGCATTCAGGTGGAGGCGCTGAAGGATTTCTATCACCGACACTATCATTCGGGCAACTGCTCCATGTACGTGTCGGGTAAGGTAACGCCCGACGTGGTGCGCTGCATCGAACGTCACTGGGGAGAGGCGCCCTGGGGAAATTGTACGGCAGAGAAGGTGGAACGCACGTGGGACATCGTGAAGGATGCCCGCAAACGGGTTTACGTGGAGAAGGAGGATGCCTTGCAGAGTTCGCTCCGCATGGGTGGTTTCTCGCTCGACCGCAAGCATCCTGATTACCTGAAACTGCGTGTGCTGGTTACGTTGTTCGGAGGGTATTTCGGCAGTCGTCTGATGTCGAACATTCGTGAGGATAAGGGATATACCTACGGCATCGGGGCCGGACTGGTGTCTTATCCGGGCACGAGTCTGCTGGTGGTGAGTACGGAGGCGGCCAATGAATACATGGAGTCTGTCATCACGGAAGTGTATCATGAAATGGACCGTCTGCGTCAGGACAAGGTGCCGGCAGAAGAACTGGAGATGGTGCGCAACTACATGCTGGGCGATATGTGCCGTTCGTACGAGGGGGCATTCTCGCTTTCGGATGCCTGGATATTCATCGAAACGGCCGGATTGAAGCCCGACTTTTTTGATGCGTCGCTGGCTGCCATCCGTGAGGTGACGTCCGACGAACTGCTTTCGCTGGCTCAGCGCTATTTCTGCAAAGAAAACTTAATAGAGGTAGTGGCAGGTAAAAAAGTATAAACCTTCCGGCTCGTGCAAAAGTAAAAAGACTATTTTTGAGCAGAATTAAAAAAGAGACTAAGAACGTGAGAAAGAACAAACATACATTATTTTTATTTGCCCTGCTGGCATTCAGCTCGGTATCGGCTTCGGCCCAGTTGTCATTGGGATACTACCAGTTTAAGGATGGTTCGGAATATACCGGCGAACTGAAAGGACGTCGCCCGAACGGAAAGGGAAAGACGGTGTTCCGCAATGGCGACGTGTACGAAGGTGAATACGTGAAGGGTAAACGCCAGGGCGAAGGTACTTACACTTTCAGCGACGGAGAAAAGTACGTGGGAGAGTGGTACGAAGACCAGCAGCATGGCAAGGGAACGTATTATTTCATGAACAACAACCGTTACGACGGGATGTGGTACACTGACTACCAGGAGGGTGAGGGTACGATGACCTATTATAACGGGGACTTATATACCGGTACCTGGCATCATGACAAGCGCAACGGACAGGGTACTTACACCTGGAAAGGTGGAGCGGTCTACACCGGCGAATGGAAGAACGACCTGAAGAACGGGAAGGGCACCATGGTGTGGGACGACAAGTCGAAGTATGAAGGTGACTGGAAGGACGGTATGCGTCACGGAAAGGGTACTTTCTACTATACCAACGGTGATAAGTACGTGGGCGACTGGAAGGATGATGTGCAGGATGGAAAGGGTATCTATTATTTCCAGAACGGCGAACGCTATGAGGGCGATTATGCCAACGGTGAACGCACGGGAAGGGGTATCTATACGTATCCGAACGGTGACAAATACGTAGGTCATTTCCTGAACGGACAGCAGGAGGGACAAGGCACGTTCACCTGGGCCAACGGAGCGGTGTACGACGGGCAATGGTCGAAGAACCAGCGCTCGGGTACCGGAAAATACAAGTGGGCCAACGGTGATGAATACGAAGGTCAGTGGAAGAACAACATGGCCGAGGGAGAAGGAGTGCTTCACATGGCCGACGGTTCTGTCTATACCGGTTCCTTTGTACGTGGAAAGGAAGAAGGAAAGGGTGTGCTGATTGAAAAGGACGGCACTCGCTTTGAGGGCTTCTTCAAGCAGGGAAAGAAAGACGGTCCATTCGTAGAGATGGATGCCAACGGAAATATTGTCCGGAAAGGGACTTTCAGATACGGACGTTTATTGGAGGAGAAAAAATAATGATGGAATTATCCGAACTGACTTTGAAGGTGCGTGAACTGGCTGTAGCCACGGGAGCTTTTATCCGTGAGGAGCGGAAGAAGTTCAGCCGTGAGCGGATCGAGAAGAAGCACGCACACGATTATGTGTCGTATGTCGACAAGGAATCGGAACGAAGAATAGTAGCCTGTCTGCGGGAATTGCTTCCCGAGGCAGGTTTTATTGCTGAAGAGGGGAGCGGAACTCACACCGACGAGGAGTATTGCTGGCTGGTTGACCCGCTGGACGGTACGACCAACTTCATTCATAACCATGCACCTTATTGTGTGAGCATTGCCTTGCGTAACCGTGAGGAAATTTTGCTGGGAGTGGTTTATGAAGTGTGCCGCGACGAGTGTTTCTGGACTTACAAGGGGGCACCTGCTTATTGTAATGACCGGCAGATTCGGGTGTCGCAGGTGGCTGTGCCCGATGAGGCTTTTATGGCTTTCGGACTTCCGTATGAAACGGAGGCTTACAAGCCGGTGTTCAACCGCCTGATAGAAGGCTGCTACGGGCATGTGGCAGGCATTCGGGTGGTTGGTGCGGCGGCTGCCGAGATGTGTTACGTGGCCGACGGGCGTTTTGAAGCGCGTGCCGAAGCCTTCACTTGTCCGTGGGATGTGGCGGCAGGTATCCTGCTGGTACAGAATGCCGGAGGACGGGTGACCGACTTTTCCGGGGGTGATTCATGCTATTCCGGTCGCGAAGTGGTGGCTTCCAACGGAAAGGTACACGATTTTCTGTTGAATCTGCTGGGATAATGTAAAAAAATATCGTTTTATTCGACAGATAAGAATTAATTTCGTAAGTTTGTGTGACTCAAAAGTAAAGAATATGGATATACCGGGCATATTGGATTTCCTGAAAGTACTGGCGGCAAACAACAACCGGGAGTGGTTTCAGGAACATAAAGCGGAATATTTGAGTGTGCAGGCAGACTTCGAGGAGTTGCTGGCAGGGGTGATTGCCCGCCTTTCGCCATGGGATGAAAGTGTGGCGCACGTCCTTCCGCGTGACTGCACGTATCGCATCTACCGGGATGTCCGTTTTTCTTCCGACAAGTCTCCTTATAAGACCCACATCGGAGGGTATATCAATGCAAGGGGAAAGAAATCCAATCACTGTGGTTATTATCTTCATCTGGAACCGGGCAACTGTATGCTGGCCGGAGGAAGCTGGTGCATGCCTGCCGATATGTTGCGGGCGGTGCGTCAGTCGGTGTGCAACCGCATTGACGAGTATCGTGCCATTGTGGAAGACCCGGCTTTCAAGCAGTATTTCCCGGTGGTGGGCGAGTCGCATCTGAAGACGGTGCCCAAGGGGTTTCCGAAGGATTTTCCTTATCCGCAGTACATCCGTTGCAAGGATTTTACGGTGGCCTGCCGGGTGGAAGATGAGTTCTTTTCCCGTCCGGACTTTATGGAACGGATTATCGACGTGTTTCGCCAGTTGAAACGCTTTGCCGATTTTACAAATGAAACGATAGATGAGTTTGAATAAAATATTAACGATTTAAAATTGAAAGAATATGGTTATTGACAAATTGGAAAATCTGGAAAAATATGTGTCACTGAATCCTTTGTTTGCTGAGGCTGTAGCTTTCCTGAAGGCAACTGACTTGCAGGCACACGAAGTGGGGAAGGTAGTGCTGAAGGAAGGTGAACTGATGGTGAATTTTGCAGATGCACGTCCGAAGACAAAGGAAGAAGCGCGTCTGGAAACACACAATGATTTCATCGACATCCAGATTCCATTGTCGGGGGTGGAAGTAATGGGCTATATGCCGCGTACGGATTTGCCTGAAGCTGCTTACAATGCAGAAAAAGATATTACCTTCTATGAAGGACTGGCTACTGACTACCTGACCGTAAAGCCGGGTATGTTTGCTATTTTCTTCCCGGAAGACGCACATGCACCGGGCGTAACTCCCGACGGAGTAAGAAAAGTGATTGTAAAAGTACGTGTCAAATAATTTCTAATTACTAATACTATGGACAAGGTATTGAATATCATAAAGAATGATCCGTGGCTGGAACCATACGCCGACGCTATCAACGGCCGTCATCAGCATGTGGTAGAAAAAGAAAAGGAACTGGTAGGAAAGAAGACATTGTCGGATTTTGCTACCGGACACATGTATTTTGGTCTGCACCGTACTGACAAGGGATGGACCTTCCGTGAATGGGCGCCGAATGCGACGGAAATCTACCTGGTGGGCGATTTCAACGACTGGCAGGAGAAACCGGCTTTCCGCATGAAACGTGTGCGTAAGACGGGTAACTGGGAAATCAATCTGCCGGAAAAGGCCATGAAGCACGGTGACTTGTACAAGCTGAAAGTGTACTGGGAAGGCGGATGCGGTGAACGTATTCCGGCGTGGGCTACCCGCGTAGTGCAGGATGAACAGACCAAGATTTTCAGTGCACAGGTATGGAATCCGGAGAAACCGTATAAGTTCAAGAAAAAGACCTTTACGCCTAATGTGGCTCCGCTGATGATTTACGAATGCCACATCGGTATGGGACAGGATGCGGAAAAGGTTGGTACGTACAATGAATTCCGTGAGAATGTACTGCCGCGAATTGCGAAGGACGGATATAACTGTATTCAGATTATGGCCATTCAGGAACATCCTTATTACGGAAGTTTCGGCTATCATGTGTCTAGCTTCTTTGCTCCTTCTTCACGCTTCGGTACACCGGAAGAACTGAAACAGCTTATCGACACGGCACACCAGATGAACATTGCCGTGATTATGGATATCGTACACTCACACGCCGTGAAGAACGAGGTGGAAGGATTGGGCAACTTTGCTGGTGATCCTTGCCAGTATTTCTATCAGGGCGGACGTCGTGAACATCCGGCATGGGATTCGCTCTGCTTTGACTATGGCAAGAACGAGGTGATTCACTTCCTGTTGTCCAACTGTAAGTACTGGTTGGAAGAGTTCCATTTCGACGGTTTCCGTTTCGATGGGGTGACTTCTATGCTTTATTACAGTCACGGACTGGGTGAGGCCTTCTGCAACTATGGTGACTACTTCAACGGTCATCAGGATGACAATGCCATCTGTTACCTGACGCTGGCCAACCGGCTGATTCATGAAGTGAATCCGAAGGCCATTACCATTGCCGAGGAAGTATCGGGTATGCCGGGACTGGCCGCTCCGTTCGAAGACGGAGGTTACGGCTTCGACTACCGTATGGCTATGAACATTCCTGACTACTGGATTAAGATTATCAAGGAACGTCGTGATGAGGACTGGAAACCGTCCAGCCTGTTCTGGGAAGTAACCAACCGCCGCAAGGATGAAAAGACCATCTCTTACTGCGAAAGCCACGACCAGGCACTGGTGGGCGACAAGACCATCATCTTCCGCCTGATTGATGCCGACATGTACTGGCACTTCAAGATTGGCGACGAGAATGGAGTGGTGGAACGAGGCATTGCCCTGCACAAGATGATTCGTCTGCTTACGGCTTCTACCATCAACGGAGGTTACCTGAACTTTATGGGTAATGAGTTCGGTCATCCGGAATGGATTGACTTCCCGCGCGAAGGCAACGGATGGTCATACAAGTATGCACGCCGTCAGTGGAACCTGGTTGATAATCCGGATTTGTGCTATCATTACCTGGGCGACTTCGATGAGGCGATGGTCAAGCTGATTCGCAGCGTGAAGAACATCCAGAAATCGGATGTCATCGAGGTATGGCATAACGATGGCGACCAGATTCTGGCATACCGCCGCAAGGATTTGGTGTTTGTGTTCAACTTCAACCCGACCCGTTCGTTTACCGATTATGGCTTCCTCGTACCGAGAGGTGCCTACGACGTGGTTCTGAACACAGACAACAAGCAGTTTGGTGGATTCGGCTTCTCAGACGACAGTCTCCGCCACTTCACCTGTGCCGACCCGCTTTATGCAAAAGACAAGAAAGAATGGCTGAAACTGTATGTGCCGGCCCGTTCTGCAGTTGTATTAAAACGAGTGAAAGATTGAATTGATATTGTATGAGTGATTACACAAATGCATTTTATAAGAAGACTGCACGCATCATGATTGCTGTATGCGGTCTTCTTTTTTCTCTGTTTAGTTTTGTATATCTTTATGTGTTCCAGCGCGATGTGCTGGAAGCCCTTCATTTCTCGCTGGCACATGGAAAGACTACCTTTGCTCCGATGGCCAGCGCGCTGGTCATTACGCTGATTCTGCTGTTGCTGCGCTGGGGGGTAAACAGTCTGCTGGGGCTGAAGGGAAGAGTACGTGCCCTGGCGTATGTGCCGTCCTTTCTGGTGCTGTGTGCCCTGACGGATGTAGGGCGTGGGGTGTATATCTCCGACTACCATACTCCGTGGACCTGGCTGTTGCCTTTACTGGTGTTGCTGTTTGTGGGAATCGGTTACTGGCTGCGTGGAGTTTTCCGCGTACAGCTGAATCACGAAGGAAGTCTCTGGGGACTGGTCAACAGTAATCTGGCTATCTTGTTGGGGTTGTGTCTGCTGACAGTGTGTGTGGGTAGTACCAACCGGCAGTTTCATCATGAGCTGGAGGCGGAACATTACCTGCGAGCCGGGGAGTATGACAAGGTGTTACGCGTAGGAGAAAAATCATTGGAGGCCAGCCGTACGCTGACCGCCTATCGTGTCGTGGCCTTGTCGCACTTGGGAAAGATGGGCGACAAGCTGTTTGCTTATCCGCAGTATTACCGTTCCGACGGGTTGTTCTTTGAAACAGATTCCCTGCACACGCTCCGTTATACGAATGATTCCATTTATTACCTGCTGGGAGCACGTCCATATTCGGGAGAAGACCGCATGATATTCCTGCGGAACATCTGCTACAAGGGAACCGGAAAATATACCTCGCTGGACTATTACCTTTCTGCCTTGCTGCTTGAAAAGAAACTGGACAGTTTCGCACAGGCCGTTCCCGATTTCTATTTGCCGGAAGATACCTTGCCGCGTTATTATCGGGAAGCATTGGTAATGTATCATGTCCAGCGGAATGATACTGTATCTTCGCGTGCAGACAGTCTGACTTTAGATCGTTTCAAGGCTTACCAGACCTTACAGCAGAAAGAGGGTTCTCCGCTGGAAGAACGCAACCGTATGCGTCGCGAATTTGGCGATACCTACTGGTGGTATTATGATTATCAGGAATAAAAAACATTTGTGTAGAGGATAAAAAATTAAGAGAGGCTGCCGGGGAAATGCAGCCTCTCTTATTTTTTAAAGAACAAACGCTTTTGTCCTTACAGCTGATATTTTCACAAATACCAATACTGTTCTTATCTATTACTATGAAAAACATTCTTATAACATTTGGTTTACTTGGATTGTTCAGAGAAAAATGTGATTTTAACACTTGTTTTGATTCTGTTTCTATCGTTTACATATTTCCCTGAAATCACAATAAGTGCACCGGTCTTCTTCTTCCGTCTGACTGAAACTCAGGTCGGGGTTGAAAATCTCTTCCAGGAGTGCCTGCAGGCGGGTTCTGAACTCTTCTTCCAGCAATGAAAAGTCTTCCACGGGAGTGGTTTTGTTATACGATTCCTTGAGCTGGACGACGGGCGAGTAATCTTCTGCCGCAGCCCGGTGAATGTAGAGCAGGGCAGGAGCTACCTTCCGGTCATCATTCCGTTCACGCAGTTTCCGGCATACGATGGCGGCGTACAGGAAAGTCTGGAATACGTAATTGGAACGCTTGGGGCCAGGCGTGAACAACGATTCTACGCTGGGCGGAGTGTCGGCCTTGCCTCCCGTTTTGTAGTCTACAATGCGGAGCACGTTGTCCTTGCTGTCCATACGGTCGATGATTCCCCCCATGCGCGAGCGGATGACCCCCTTGGGCGTCTGTATCTCTACGTCCTCCATGACCCGTTGTTCGGAACCTACGAAGGTAAAGGGAGCGTGGCGCAGGTCGTTGTGAAGCAGCTGCTGGATGTAGCGCAGAATCACGGCGGAATTGATGAGCTGTACTCCGTTGTATTCCGGACGCTCGTCGGCAGGGAGGTGGAAGAACAGCTCCTTGAACCCGTTGTCCACGTAGTTTTGTAGTTTCACTTCTTCCTTGAGCAGGGCTTCCAGGGTGTCTTTGTTGATGACTTTTCCGTGTGCCGTGAGCTCCTTGTAGATGTGTTCGGCAGCGTAGTGGAAGATGCTTCCGAATTTGGCCGAGTCGATTTCGGCACTTACTTCTTCAGGGGCTGCCAGTCCTGCTACGTACTTATAATAGAACTTCAGCGGACAGTCCAGGTAGCAGTTCAGGGCTGACGGGGAAAGAAGGGCTTTCGGATTTACCCGCACATCGAACACGCTCTGCATCCGTTTCATGATGTCGGGCGACTTGGGGATACAGATGGGTGAGGAAGCAATGGGCGACTGCTCTGCCTCCAGTTGTTTCCGCTGTACGGGATAGCCCCACTCAATCAGCAGCTGGAGCATGAAGCGCGACATCTCTCCCCGGTTCATGCCGTCGCTCACCGTGTTGTAGAGTAACGTAGCCTTCTCTGCCCGTTGCAGCAGGCGGTAGAAATAATAGGCATAGACCGCAATCTTGTGGTCAATGGTGGTCATACCGAACGCCTTGCGTAGGTTGTAAGGAATGAACGAAGCATCACCGCCTGCCTTGGGCAACTGGCCTTCGTTGACCGACAGCAGAATGACATGGCGGAAATCCAGGTTACGTGTTTCCAGTACTCCCATCACCTGCATACCGATGGCTGGCTCTCCGTGGAAAGGAATGCTGGCTGTTGACATGACGCGTACCAGCAGGCGGTGGAAGGTGGCAGGTTGTACCTCCAGGTCCTTGCTTTCAAGCAGGGCATGGAAGCGGTTGACCATGGTGAAGCTTTTGAACAAGGCTTCGCGATAGAGCTGGTCGAGGGCATCGCTGGTGGAAGCTGTCTGCTTGCGATACAGTTGTGCCACCTGCTTCAAGATGTCGGCCAGCCGCTTGCACAGCTCCAGGTTGTGGCTGCACGGCTTGAACAGCAGCGACAAGGCTTCGTCCCGTTCCAGTTCCGAGGGCAGGGGATAGAAGCGGTTCTTCTCCGTCAGTTCCTTTTCCAGCGGAGCGGCTTCTCCGGAAAGCAGTTGCGTGTACGGATGCTTCAGCACGCTGATGACTTCGGCAAACTGGTAGCGTCCGCTGCGGGAATTGTAGCCCGCAATGTGCAGTTCCAGCAACGTCTTTACGAAGCTGTAGGCCGGTGTCTGCGAGAGCGGGAAACCCATGGTGATGTTGATGTGGCGCACGTTGTCCGGCAGTGAGTGAAGCACAGGCTGCAGCATGGCCTCGTTGCAGAGCACCACGGCCGTTTCCTTTTCGTTCTCCGTCAGGTTCTCCCGAATCCATTGCGGCAGGTAGCGTGCCTGTCCGTTCTCCGTAGGCGATTCGATGAAGGTAATTTCTTTCGGATGGTTCAGGTGGTCGAACAGGGAAGGCGGCAATTCCGAGGGGAAATTCTTCAGGTTGCGGCGGATAAACTCGCCTGCCTCGTGCGGATGCTTGTTCAGGTAGAAGGTATCGTAGTCCCAGTAGAACAGGGCCTTTCCTGCTTCGTGCAACTTGCTGAACAGGGTTTGTTCCACCTTATTCAGCACGTTGAATCCCACGAACACATATTTGTCGTAGGGAAACTGCTGTACGTCCATGGTCTCTGTCACCTCGCGGTAGAGCATTCCTTCATAGGCGATGCCCTGCTCGCGGAGCAATTCCTTGTATTGCGTATAGATGTCGCCCAGCACGTCCCACAATGAGATGAAACGTCGCTTCAGTTCCGTCACCTGCTCGATGGAGAAATTACGGAAAAACTGACTTAATGCTTCCTTCTGTCCTTCCTCCAGAAAGTCATATTCGCCCGTCAGCTTGTTCAGGTCCTTCAGGTTGCTGAACAGCGCCTTGGTGTCGGCCATGTTCTTGTCAGCGTCGTCAAAGTCGCTGATGAGCATTTCGCCCCAGAAGTAGAATTCGTCCAGGCTCTCCTTGCTGCCCGTTATTTCCCGGAACACCTTGTAGAGGTCGCACACTAATTTGATAGAATCGCCCGTCACCCATTGCGACGACTGGCGGAACAGCTCACTGATGCTCACGTAGGCTGGCGACCACACCGGGCGGTCGGATTCCTGTGCCAGGTATTCATTGAAAAAGAGACTGGCACGCTTGTTCGGGAAAACCACAGCCACCTTCGTGAAGTCTCCGTTCATCTTCCGGTACAAATCGGCGGCCACCTGCTTCAAAAAAGTTTCCATATATTGCATTGTCGAAATATCGTTGTGAAAAAATAAACTCAGGCTGGAAGCGTCACTTCTTCCAGTTCATTGGCAAATACATACCAGAGGAATCCCCGGATATGGGTGTAGCCCATCTGCGTGAGCAAGTCCATGTACTCCTGCACCTGTGCGCGGTAAGCCTCGTTCTTCTTTCCGAACTTGAAGTCCACCACGACCACCTGTCCGTCTTTCCGCATCACGCGGTCGGGGCGGCGTGTCTGCATCTGTCCCTGCTCGTCGGTGTAGACAATGGCACACTCGTTGTAAAGCTCCCACGTGCCGCTGAACCAGTCCTTCACGGCCGGATGCTGCAAGGCCCAGTGCGCCAGTCCCTGAATCTGCTGTTTCTGTTCCTCCGATTCGAACACCCCTTCGAAGCTCAGCCGTTCCAGTGCCGAAGGAAGGTCGTCTGCCTTTTCGATGTGGGCAAACACCTGGTGCAGCAACTGTCCCTGACGGATGTATTGTCCGCGAGTGTCCTCCGTGTCGTCACCCTGAATGAAGTCGGCCGAACGGTTTGACTGCTTGAATTCGATGTGCGTCTCGATGCTTTCCATCTTTACGGGCACTCCCTCGCGGGGCGACGAAAGCCGGTTGGATTTGCCCGCTTTCTTCTCATCGTGCGCCGTGCAGAGCTCCCCGTATTCGCCCACTGCATCGTCTTCCGGATTCTCCTGTGCCAGCGGCAGTTCCACCTCCTGCATGAGCGGCAGACTGTCGTACAACAGTTCTGAAACCGTTCCCTTCTGTCCCGCCTTTGCGAAAATAATCAGGTTCTTGCAGGCACGTGTAAACGCCACGTAAAGCAGATTCAGGTTGTCCACCCAGAGCTGTAATTTCTCTTCCAGATAATCGTCGTGATACACCGATTCCGCCATGGCACCTGAATAGTTCACCGGTACGATGTCCAGGCGGTTGAATGGCGGAATGTCGGTTTCCTTTCCCGTGCCTGCCACGCTGCACCATATCAGATGATTGTTCGTTTCGTTCTCCATCTTCCAGTCGCAGAATGGCAACAATACTGTGTGATATTCCAGTCCCTTCGATTTATGGATAGACAAGATGCGGATGCCGTCAATCTCGCCCGAAGGGATGGTCTTCGCGTTCAGCTTCTCGTCCCAGAAACGGATGAAGGCCGTCAGCTCCGATGAGTTGTTCTGCATGTATTCCGTCACCGCATCATAGAAGGCACAGAGATACGCATCCTGTTTCTCGATAAGCTGCATGTCGAACAGCACAAACAACTTCTCCAGCAGTTCGTACAGCGGCATGAAACGGAGTTCGTTTGCCTGCAACTGGAAGGCTGCCGGCAGGTAACGGGCCGGGTCGTCGAGCAGCATCGTGTTGAGGCTGATGTCCTTGCGCAATACCCCTTGCTGATAAGCCACCGCCAGCCGTGCCAGTGCGATGCGGTCGTCGGGTGAAGAAAGATACCGCAGTCCGTCGATGAGCATACTCACTGCCAGCGATGCACTCAGCCGGAACGCCTCGTCGGATACGATGCGGTAGGGGGTATGTTCGTCGAAGTAAGCGGCAATGTCGGGGATACTCCGGTTCTTTCGCACCAGAATGGCCATCTCGTTGAGGCGGATACCTTCTGCCGTGAGGCGTTCCACTTCCTTGGCCAGCTGTTCCAAGGTCGCTTCCGTGTAAGGCCGCTCCTTGGAGTCCTGCAGGAAGGTCACCTTTACGAATCCCTTCTCCTCCTTCTTGGCACAACGCTGCCGCACGTCGCTGTACGCCTGTTCCAGTTGGGCGCAAGGCATGCCCTGTTCCTCCTGATAGCGCCGGTTCAGTGTCTGGCAGGCCGCCGTGAAAAACTCGTTGTTGAAGCGGATGATGCGTGCCTCACTTCGCCAGTTCGTGTCGAGCGTACATTCCTTGATGCGGAAACTCCGGTCATTGCCCAGTCCTGCCAGTATTTTCCAGTCGCCGCTTCGCCAGCGGTAGATGCTCTGCTTGATGTCGCCCACGATGAGGCTGCCTTCCTTCTGTGCCAGACTTTCCTGCAACAGCAGATGAAAGTTCTCCCACTGCATGCGCGAGGTATCCTGAAACTCGTCAATCATCACCGTATCGATGGTGGTACCGATTTTCTCGTAGACAAACGAGGCGTCTCCCTCCCTGATTAAGCTATGGAGCAAGGCATTGGTATCCGACAGCAGAAAACGGTTGTGCGCCTGGTTCTGCAAGCGTACCTCTTCGTCAATGTGCGCCAGCAAACGCAGGTTGTTCAGGTAACGCAGCGAAAGGTCGCACGAGTTGAGCAGCAAGTTGTTCTGCGGACGACGGTTTTCTGCTTCCGCTAACAAGGGTATCAGTTCCGAAGCCGCCAGCGAACGGATTTCATCGCGGTGGGCCGACGTTTTGGTCGTCCAGTTTTCCTCGCTCTCCAGGCACTTCTCCACGGTGGCATTGCGGATGTCATCGCTCAGTTTCCCGTTGGCCAGTTTGTTGAAATAACTGCCGATGCCCCGTGAGCCGTTCTTCAGGTCAGTCGGAGTCAGTCCGTGCATTTCGAGCAAGCCTGTAAACTGTTCGCTGAATCCCTTCATGAATTCCAGCACCTCCTCACGGATACTTTTCAGCTCATCCCGGTAGGAAGGAATAAAGTTCGGGTCGGCCAGTTTCCGGCGCAGTCCTTCTCCCTTCTCGATGTAGCTTTCGTCGAAAATATTCTGTCCGAATCCCTTGATATCTTTCGACACATCCCAGCGGCGGTCGTTCACGATACGTTCCTCGATATACTCCAGCAGCCAGTAGAGCACTGGTGAGCGCCGGTCCAGCTTCTCAATCATGGCATCCACCGCATCGCTCAACACCTCCGTATTGTTCAGTTCGATAGACAAGTTGGCCCCTAATTCCAGTTCCCGCGCCAAGTTGCGCATCACCGACTGGAAAAACGAGTCGATGGTCTCGATGCGGAAACGGCTGTAGTCATGAATGATGTGCCGTAACGCCTCCCGTGCCGATTCCCGGATTTCCTCGACCGATTTGGCCGATGTCTTCTGAATCTCCTTCAGGTAGCCTTCCGAACCCTCGTCGGCCGTAGCGATGCCGTAAAGCTGTTCCAGGATACGTTCCTTCATTTCCGCCGTTGCTTTGTTGGTAAACGTCACCGCCAGAATCCTGCGGTAGGCATATGGGTCTTCAATCAGTTGTCTTATATAATGTACCGCCAGTGTAAAGGTCTTGCCGGAGCCGGCAGAAGCCTTGTAGACTAAAAGCTGGGGATGCTGTTCCATGTGTGATGTTGTTTTTAGGGTTTTCGTTACACAAACTTACGGAATTTTCGCGGAAAAACCGCAGGAAACGGCCGATTAGTGAGGGGAGAGCCGTGGCAGACGTATCCGGAAATCATTCTGTGATATGCAGGAAACGCCTTTAGGCTCTCTTTGTTTCCTCGTGCGGAACCGTATGTTTCCCGTCCGGAAAACGTAGGGTTCTGCACCGGAAAACCTATGGTTTGCGTGCGGAAAACATAAAAAACCGTTTGTCGGTTTGCATAAAACCGCCGAATAATTTGTGTAATTCAAAATAAAAGCCTACTTTTGCACCGCAATTAAGGATGGTTCCGTAGCTCAGCTGGATAGAGCAACGCCCTTCTAAGGCGTGGGTCCTGCGTTCGAATCGCAGCGGAATCACTGAAAGCTTTACAAATTACAAGGATGGTTCCGTAGCTCAGCTGGATAGAGCAACGCCCTTCTAAGGCGTGGGTCCTGCGTTCGAATCGCAGCGGAATCACGGAAAATAAGAGAAAATCAAGCGGTGAAAATATCGTTGGTTTTCTCTTTTTCTTTTATAAACCCTCCTTTTATTTGTAAACGATAGTATTTTTATATACGCTCATTTTTATAAGATTAAAAGTTATATAATAAAAAGAACTTAAAATGGTATATAACTAATTATTTTGTATTTTTGAGTGAATAAATTATAGCAATAAATGGATTTATAAAGATTATTCAGTATGAAGTAAAGATAATCTCAGCTGAATGTAAGGTATGTATAATTAGATTTTAATATAATATCCCTGTTGCTGTTGTTTTAATTAAATGACCTGATAATTAGTAGGTTTGTAGAAAAATATTAAAATGTTGAATAAGGTTTTAAATAAGACGGAGGCTTTTATGGCTTCTGTTCCAAAATTAGAACGAAAAAAGTATGGTCAATTCTTTACGAATGTGGCTGTCGCTAAATTTATGGCTTCTTTGTTTGATTTTGATTTGTCTAAAACAGAACTTCGTTTATTAGATGCTGGTGCAGGGACCGGAATCTTATCTACTGCTGTTATTGATAGATTGATGCAAGATGGTTATAAAGGAAAAATCTATCTTACTTCTTATGAAACAGATGAACAAGTACTTCCTTTGTTAAAAGAAAACTTAGATTTAGCAAAAAATAAATATGGTATATCATATGAAATAATTCCAACTAACTATATAACAAGCCAAAATTTTGATGAATATTCTTTGTTTGGTAAGAATTGTAATATTTATGATTATATCATAGGGAATCCTCCATATCTTAAAATCTCAAAGGATGCAAATGAGGCAAAGACAATGTCAAAGATTTGTCATGGTGCTCCTAATCTTTATTTTTTATTTTGGGCTATGGGGATTCATAATCTAAAACAAGGACAAGAGTTGGTATATATAGTTCCCCGTTCATGGACATCTGGTGCATATTTTAAATTGTTTCGGCAATATCTTTTTAAGCATTGTGTAATTACAGATATACATTTATTTGGAAGTAGAGATAAGGTATTTGATGGTGAATCCGTATTGCAAGAAACTATCATAATAAAAATAAAAAAGACAACAGAGAAGCCTATTTATGTTAATGTTACTACTTCTTTGACTTCTGACTTTGAATCTATTACACATTTTAATGCTCCATATGAAACGGTTGTTGCTTCTAATCAATTTGTTTATTTAGTTACAAATGAAAAAGATGCCAGAATACTTAATCAAATAAATCATTTCTCTAAAACTTTACCAGATTTGAACTTGCAAATGAAGACTGGAATTATTGTAGATTTTAGGACTAAAGAAGTTCTACGTAATCAATTAGAGGATGGTGCGTATCCACTTTTCTATTCTCAGCATATTAAAGATGGGTGTGTCGTATGGCCTTTAGGTAAAGAAGGTGAAGTTATTAAGACTGATAAAAAAAGCTTTTTGCAAGAAAATAGTGATTTCTTATTCGTAAAACGTTTTACTTCAAAAGAGGAAGAAAAAAGATTACAATGTGGCATATTCTTAAAACAGCAATATTCCCAATTTGCATATATTAGTACCCAAAATAAAATTAATTTTATTAAATGTGATTCTCCTTTTATTACTTATGGGTTATATGTCTTATTGAATTCTAGTTTATATGATGATTATTATAGAATTCTTAATGGTTCGACTCAGGTTAATTCAACGGAAATTAATCAAATGCCTGTTCCTGATAGAACTATAATAGAAGAAATGGGACGAGAATTGATTCAAATGGATTTATCTGTATGTAGTTGTGATAAAATAATACAAAAATGGACAAATTAGATTTAGTAAAGGATTTGTTAGCTAGAATTAATATGCCAGCTAAACAACAAAGTACTCTATGTTGTTTAACATTACTTGCGATGGCAAAACTGAAGAAGGAAATGTTATGGCGTGATGCTACTAATGAATGGGTAAGAATTCATGATATTATAGTATTTATTGCAGAAAATTATGGAGTGATGTATGCTGAAAATTCTAGGGAAACATTTCGTAAGCAGGCAATGCACCATTTTAGAACGGCAGCTTTAATAGAAGATAATGGTAAGGCAACGAATAGCCCTAATTATCGTTATCGCTTAACGTCAGAATTCCTGGCTGTGATTCAATCAGTAAATGATGGTGATGATTATACGAGTGAAGATAATACAGCATTGATAAACTTTCTTTACAGGCATGATACCTTATCTAGTCTTTATGCATCAAAAAAGAAAATGCAAAAGATGCCAGTTTTGATAAATAATAAGGATTTTACATTTAGTCCAGGTAAGCACAATCAGCTTCAGAAGGCTATAATTGAAGAATTTGCACCTAGATTCGCACCTCACTCAGAATGTTTGTATGTTGGAGATACCATACAAAAAGATATGGTTAAAAATGTAGAAAAACTTTCTTTACTTGGTTTTGAGATTACATTACATGATAAAATGCCTGATGTGGTTTTATATCGAGAAGATAATGATTGGATTTATTTTATTGAAGCTGTAACATCGGTAGGACCAATGGATCCTAAAAGAATATTAGAAATAAAGAATATGACTAAAAGTGTTACAGCAGGAAAAATTTATGTTACGGCATTTCTGGATTTTGCGACATTTAAGAAATTCTCTGAACAATTGGCATGGGATACAGAGGTATGGATTGCGGATATGCCTGAACACATGATTCATCTTAATGGTGATAAGTTTCTTGGTCCTCGTTAAGGCCTTGAATATATTTTATATAATGGATAGATTTATATGAAGTTTAAAGATTTATTTAAAAGAATTGATAGTGTTAAAAATAGTTCTTCTTATAAAAATATAAATGTA
>OOCC01000312.1_pt1 | contig 14907 bp, 9 predicted proteins | sample 1670971 | NCBI WGS metagenome assembly OOCC01 (sample SAMN06348109, study PRJEB24527) | human gut metagenome | biome: human gut; feature: ankylosing spondylitis patient; material: feces | host: Homo sapiens | place: China | collected 2015-10
TCCTTCTGCTTGGGCAGCTTGAAGTGGCAGAAATGGTATTTCTCCGAGTGGCCCTCCTTGTAGGCGATGCGGCAGATCTTTTTCAAGATGGCCAGGTAGCCGCGAAGCGTGTCCACGGCATATCCCTTTTCCAGAAGGATGAAATCCTGATAGTCGCGGATGAACTGCTCGTTGAGCTGCCCGAAGACAAGGTCCGGAACCTTGAATTTCGCCTTGATGAATTCGGAAAGCGTGCGGTAGGTGAAGAGGTAGGTCGAGAGTGTGGTGGGCGCACGGTCCACACCGACACGGGCCTTCATTTCCCCGTTATGCCGGTCGAGAAGTTTGAGCAGGGTCATCTGCATGCCCGCATTGCCCTGGAACATGTCCCTGACCGCGGCGGCATCGAAATCCCTTTTTCTTTCCATGAGGGAATTGAAGGCCGAGTGTACGGCAAGCAGCAGTCTTTCTATTTTTTCATTGGTCTCCACCGCTTCCCGGCTCTTGCCGTTCAGCCGGCTCTCACGCGCGTTCCACAGCCCGGGGGTGCAGGAGAGCTTGCAGCTGAACTGCGCCATCGTGCGGTTGAGGGTGATCCGTCCCATGATCGGGGCTTTGCCGGTCTTGTCCGGCTCGCTCTTTTTCAGGTAGAGCAGCACCTTGAATTTTTCCACTTTCATAACGCTCTTTTTTAGGTTGTAAAAATACTCCTTTGAAAAGCGTCCTTTGGCATGCAAAACATTGAGAAACAGTGAATACAAATCCGCTTTGTTCTTATCGGTAAAAATTCGGTTACCTGCCGTCGTTTCCGAAACAGGCGGCTAACAGTCTGGTAACTGAAACGTCGCAATATTTTGTTTTCTTTTGCAGGTCTGTCTGTTCTGCAATTCTCGCAAAATGCTTAATTATAAACGTTTTACGTTTAATTATCGTCATTCTGTTTTTTATTGCATTTCTAAATATTACTTATCAGGCGAACAATACCTTTACAACAACTACCATTCTTCTAAATCTCAGATTGTAGATTATGCGTCACGCAACGGACAGGCAGAACGCAGTACGGCTGAAAACATCAAGAAGCAGATGGAAACCTACATTAACTGGGACCATACGTTTAATGATGTCCATAAAGTAGGTGTCATGCTGGGATATTCCTGGGAACAGGCAGATAATAACAATGGTTTTGGACTGATAGCCTATAATTTCTACAATGATGCGCTTTCCTATTATAATATGGCACTGGCAAACAGTGTTTCCATGGACGATATAAGCAATATAAATAGCGGTTATCTGTTGTCTACGCTGCGTATGATTTCTTATTACGGACGTATTAACTATAGTTACAAGAGCAAATATCTGTTGCAGGCTACCCTGCGTCGTGACGGTTCTTCTGCATTTGGTGTCAATAATCGTTGGGGTACTTTCCCCTCTGTGTCTGCTTCTTGGCGAATCATTGAAGAAGATTTTATGAAAGAACAGGATGTGTTTGACGATTTGAAGTTCCGGGTTGGTTACGGTGTCAGCGGTAACTCTTTGGGTTTTGATGCCTTCTATTCACGTCAGGTATATGGCTCTACCGGCTGGTTTACTAGTGCCGATGGCGACAATTACCGTGTGCTGGGTGCTACCCGTAATGCAAATCCGGACTTGAAATGGGAAAAGACAGCGATGTTGAATGTGGGGCTTGACTTTGGGTTCTTCAATAACCGTCTTTCTGGTACCGTAGAATATTATGACAAGCGCACCAGTGACTTGATTTACAATTATCGGGTTTCTACGCTGCTCTATCCTTATAGTGAAATGTGGGCCAATGTGGGTGACATCAGCAACAAAGGAGTTGAAATTACGATTAATGCCGTGCCTGTACAGACAAAAGACTTTACCTGGAGTACCACTCTTAATTTGTCACACAACAAAAATAAAGTAGAGTCAATGTCTAACTCTGAATATACTGTAAACTTTATTGATATGGCCGACCCTAATATCAACAGTTATTCAGGACAGCATGTACAGCGATTGATGGAAGGAGCTCCTATCGGTCAGTTCTATTTGTGGGAGTGGGCCGGATACGATGAAAACGGTATGTCAATTTTCAATGACTATGATGAAGAGGGCAATCTGGTAGGAACAACCGATGCTCCAGATGATGGTGACCGCCGTATGGCAGGCTCTGCACAGCCGAAACTGACTTACGGATGGAACAATGATTTGACATGGAAAAAATGGACACTGAGTGCCTTCTTCCAGGGAGTAGCCGGAAATAAGATATTTAATGCCACTCGTGCTACCTATAGCGATCCTTCTTTACTCAGCAGCTTCGGTAAAAATATTTTGTCAGAAGTAGCTACTGAACAGCATGCTAACGACTCGCGTGCCCAGGCTCCTTCTACTCGTTATTTGGAAAATGGTTCTTATCTCCGTTTGTCTACGCTGACATTGGCTTACAATTTCGGTAAACTGGGTAACTATGTAAATAATTTACGCGTGTATGCCACATGCAACAATGTATTTACTCTTACAGGTTATAAAGGAATAGACCCTGAAGTGAACCTGGGCGGACTGGAACCGGGTATGGACATGCGCTATAGCAATTATCCTAGAACCAGAAGCTTTATGGTGGGTGTAAATATGAACTTCTAATATAAATTAAGGAGACAAAATTGATATGAAAACCAAAAATATATTTACCTGTGCCATGCTGGCACTCGCAACAATCAGTTGTAACGACCTTGATGTAGACATCAAATCTCAATATACGGAGTATCCGATTGACTCAGACATTGCGCTGGAAGCAAGAATCAGTAATGCGTATTATGCATTTCGTACTCCGTTGGCCCGTCGTTATGATGAATTGCTTTCCCTTAGTTCAGACGAATATTCGGCTGTGTGTTTCAATGGAGGATGGCTGGACGGACGTCAGTATTCCAACTGTTCCACTCATTCATGGGAGGCTTCGGCAAACAATAGCCAGCTGAACGTGTATAGCGATATTCTGGCAGGTATAACTAATTGTAATCAGCTGTTGCGCGACCTGGGGGAAACTAATCCGGAAACTTCGAATCCGGTACGTGCTGCCCGTGCATTCTATACATTCTTGCTGATGGATAATTTTGGAGATACTCCTATTGTGGACTATAAACTGACCGAAGGTTCTGCTTCTATAGAACGTTCTCCTCGTGCAGATGTTGCCCGCTGGATTGAGACAGAACTTCTGGCTGTACGTGATAAGTGTCCCAGCGAAGTGAATGAATCGACTTATGGCACACCTACTTGCTGGATGGTGGATGCTTTACTCGCTAAACTGTATATCAACTGGAATGTATATACACAAGATGTGACTAGCGCAGACTGGAATCCGAATACGGCCAATGAAAAGTTGGATGATTGCATTGCGGCATGTGACCGTATCATCAAATCTCAGCTTTTTGATTTGAGCGATGATTATAAGGAAAAGTTCATGTATAATAACGGTTCACATATTAAAGACTTTATTTATGCAGTACCTTACGAAGCCAGCCTTAGCCAAGGAATGTGTTATGCCCGTTATCGTACTTGGCGATATGGTGGTGCCAACGGTTTCTATACTACGGTACTGACTCCGAGCTGTGGAGGAAATTTTGCAATGAATCCTGAATTTGCAGAATTGTTCTGTTTGCCGGGTGACTGCCGTAATGATGTGGTGGTAGGAGATCCTTCAAAAGAAAAGACACTGATTTTTGAATATGATCCGGTAACCGGTGAAAAAACAACTACTCCTCATATGTACGAAGGAAAACAAGTAGAGTTTACGAAGCATATCACCTTGATTCGTGAAGACGGTGATTTGGATGTGGGAGCCGACGGAACAAGACAAGGGTATCGTTCTATCAAATTCTATCCGGATGCCAATGACTATAATCTGTATGAACGTAATCAGGACAATGATATTCCTATTTTCCGCTATGCTGATATTCTTCTGACAAAATGTGAGGCAATTGTCCGTGGAGGTGAGGCTACTTTAGGCGATACTCCGATGAGTTTGTTTAATCAGATTCGTACGTATGTGTCACCCAATCGTGATGGTTCGCTGGATATAGATCACAATCCTTCGTTGCAGGAAATATTGGATGAACGCGGCCGTGAGTTTTTGGATGAACATTGGCGTAGGAATGACTTGATTCGTTTTGGTGATTATGAACGTGCATGGGGATTCAAGTATATTAATCCGGATAATGCCGAATTGACCAAACGAATTTTCCCGTTGGCCCTGGATGTATTGAATGCCAATACGAACTGGGAACAGAATGAGGGATATTAATCGAGCAAGCGATTGAAAGCAGAAGCAAGCGATTGTTTTTAATCTGAAAATAAGCTCCGTGTCGCAGAAAAGATAACTTTGATGTGCTGCACGGGGCTTTTTTATGACGGATATATTCTCTTGTAGAAAAACTTTATTCTATAAAATACTAGATAAAATTGACGAAAAATTGTAAATTAGCTTCCAAAAGTATCAATCTAATAAATTTTATATGAACATGAATATATTTCCCAGGCTGTTTACCGTTATGTTTGTGGCTGGTTTGGCCGGCATGGGTTATGCAAATCCTGCTACGCAAGGCAGGTCTTCTTCTGAAGACATAGAAGTGGTTGTACATCGTGGAGCAAATTTCTTAGCTCCGGAAAATACGTTGCCTTCTGCGCGGGCTGCATTGAAATATGGAGCCGAATGGATAGAATTGGATGTACGTAAAAGTAAAGATGGAGTGTTGTATAATCTTCATGATGAAACCCTCGACCGTACTACGGATGGGCATGGGCCAATTCATTTGGTTACCTCTTCTGAAATAGAGCGGTTGGATGCAGGTTCATGGTTCGGCCCTGCTTTCCGGGGTCTTAAGGTGCCGCGTATTGAAACCATGCTGGATTCTTTGAAGGGAAAGGCCAATGTGTTTTTTGATGTGAAAAAAGGAACTCCGGTTGCTGATTTGGTAAAGCTGGTGCGTGCTAAAGGATTCGAAAAGAATAGTTTCTTTTGGTTTGCCGATGCAAAAATGGTTCCGGAGTTTGTCAAACTGGCTCCTGAAATGAAGATAAAGGTAAATGCATCGGATATAGAAGGAATTAAAAAATGGCAGGCTGTATGTCGGCCTTCGTATGTGGAGATTGAACCGGAAAACATTACCAAGGAGCTTGTAAATTATTGTCATAAAAATGGCATATTGGTAATGGCTGCTATACAAAACGGGAATGAGGAGGCTTACAAAAAAGCCATTCAGGCACAGCCGGATTTAGTGAATATCGACCAGCCTGAGCTTTGGGCACGTGTGGTAGCTGAAAGCGAAGGGGAATATGTAGCACCCTTGTCGCAATATGTCGATCCGCGTATCGGTTCTGAAGGACTGGGACGTGTGTTTATCGGGCCGTCGTGTCCGTATGGCATGGTAAAGCCTTCGCCTGACTGTACACCTTCTCCTAATAGTGGATGGTTACCTATGCCGGAGCGGGTAGACGGATTTGCTCAGGTGCATGTCAGTGGTACGGGGGGAGGTCCCAAGTATGGAAATGTACTGGTTACTCCGTTTGGAAATGGTATGGACCGGGTCAACCATTATGACTACCGTGAGTATGAAACCATCCGGTTAGGATATTATGATACGCAGTTCAAGCAGAATGGTATCCGTACGGAAATCACTACTGCCAATCGCGCTTCTTTTTATCGTTTTACGTATCCGGAAGATTCTTTGAAATCGCTGGCAGTGGATGCAGGTTTCTTCTTGGGAGAAAATCCAGTGCCGGATGCACGCGAGGCTCAGCAGTTTGTCGGTTCTGAAATTCAGGTGCTTTCCGACCATGAAGTTGCTGGTTATACACGTATTCGTGGCGGATGGAACAACGGAAAGGCTTATACGGTATATTTCTATGCGGAGACAGACCGTCCGTTTCTGCAGTCGCTTACCTGGAAAGGAAACCGTATTACGGAGGCACAGTCGCAGTATGACTCTGCAGAAAAGACAGGTGCCTTGTTGCGTTTTGCGAAGAATGACAAAGTGGTGCAGTTGAAGGTGGGTATTTCTTTCCTGAGTATGCAGAAGGCAAAAATCAATGCGCATTCTGAAATTCCTCACTGGTCGTTTGAAAAGGTACATCAGGATTTGTTAGGACAGTGGGAGCAACTTCTTCAGAAAATAGAAATCAATCCGTCGACTCCGCTTGCAAAGAAACGCATGTTCTATACCGGACTGTATCACACCATGCTGATGCCAGTAGACCGTACGGGCGAGAATCCGCTGTGGAGTGATCCGGAACCTTATTACGACGATTTTTATGCTATCTGGGATACATATCGTAGCTCTTCTCCTTTGATTACCTTGATTGACCCGAAACGGGAGGCCGACATTGTACGTTCGCTGGTAAATATTTACAAACGTGATGGTTATATGCCCGATGCGCGTAGCGGTAACAGCAACGGTCGTACACAGGGTGGTTCGAATGCGGAAATTGTGATTGCCGATGCCTTTGTGAAAGGATTAAAAGGAATTGATTATGAGCTGGCATTGGAAGCCATGCTGAAGGACGCTACGGTGCCTCCCGGTGGAAATGAAGAGGCAGAAGGCCGAGGCGGACTGATTCCTTATCTGGAATTAGGCTACATACCTCATGGTGTTGACCGTGCTGGCAACCGTACGGTAGAATATTCTTATTGTGATTATGCCATTGCGTTGGTGGCTAAAGGCTTGGGTAAAGAAGACCTGTATCAGCGTTATTTGAAGCAGTCGGAGAACTGGAAAAACTTGTGGCGTGGTGACTACGAACATGAAGGGGCGAAAGGCTTTATCATGCCGCGCGACAAGGAAGGAAACTGGTTGGACTCTATTCCTTTCGGTCATTCCACTCGCATGCAGCCAAAGTTTAAATACACACCGGTTACCTTCGAAGGACCATGGTACACTCCCTGGTGGAGCATGTTTTTCTATGAGGCCAGTTCATGGGAATATTCGTTGAGCATTCCGCACGATGTGCCGGGGCTGATAGAGAAATGTGGCGGGGCAGCCGATTTTGAAAAACGACTGGACATTTTCTTTGATAAAGGTTTCTTCAATGTGAACAACGAACCGTCTTTCCTGACACCTTGTCTGTATCACTGGCTGGGTAAACCCTGGCGATCAAGCGACCGTATCCGTGAGGTTATTGCAAAGAACTATAACGACGGTCCGGTAGGTTTGCCGGGTAATGATGACTCAGGTGCCATGTCTTCTTGGCTGGCATTCCACATGATAGGCTTGTATCCGAATGCCGGACAGGATTATTACCTGATTCATACACCGCTACTGACCTCTACGACTTTTCATCTGGAAGGAGGAAAAGAATTTAAGGTCGTGGCCGAAGGACTTTCGGATAAAAACTGTTATATCCAGGGTGTGACATTGAATGGAAAAGACTATCCATATTCTGTTTTGCGTCACAAGGATATAATGGCCGGAGGTGAGCTGGTTTTGAAAATGGGAAAGAAGCCCGGAAGCTGGGGAAAGGAACTGGGATTGGATAAATAAGATGCGTATGAAAAAAAGATATTTACTTGGATTTTTAACGGCATGTCTGTGGGGCACGGGCATGCTGTCTGCACAGACTGCCGTATCGGATACATTGAAGTTTGTGTTCAAGTTGCATGGTCAGACACGCCGTTATCAGGTAGTTTTCTGTCAGCAGGGAGAGAATATACAGATGAACTGGGGTATTGAACGCAACCTGCATTGGCAGTCGGGCAGTTACACCATGACACCGGAAGCTTTGAAAAACGGAAAGCAGTTATGCTTCCTGCAGCCGGAGGACGGAAATCACCTGACGCTCTCATCTTTGGAAACAGCGTATGTGTTACCTCAGAGTGCATTGCAGCAGTTGAAAGAAAAGGGAAGTATGGAGTTTAACCGGACGGTGTATGACCGGGTAGCCGATGAATCGGAAAAGAATGCCGGACGTCCGTTATTGCATGTGGTAGACCGTCATGAAGGGGGTGAGATGTGGATATGGGACAATCCGTCTCTACCCGTGGTGTGGCGCATGAAAAACAACCCGCTGGAAATAAACTGGCAGGTGGAAGTGAAATAGGATTTGCTTTTTTGTCGTACCTTTGCAGGGTAAAACAGAAAAATAGAAAATCATGCATACAAGAGAAGAAAAGATGGAAGCGTTCGGACGCCTGCTCGACGTGCTGGACGAGTTACGGGTGAAATGTCCGTGGGACCGTAAACAGACCAATGAAAGTTTGCGTCCGAACACGATTGAAGAAGTGTATGAACTCTGTGATGCCCTGATGAAGGACGACAAGAAAAATATTTGCAAGGAATTAGGCGACGTATTGCTTCACGTGGTATTCTATGCCAAGATTGGCAGTGAAACGGGCGATTTCGACATCAAGGATGTGTGTGATAAGTTGTGCGACAAACTGATTTTCCGCCATCCGCATGTATTTGGCGAAGTGAAGGCGGATACGGCAGAAAAAGTGTCTGAAAACTGGGAGCAGATTAAGTTGAAGGAAAAAGATGGCAATAAGTCTGTATTGAGCGGGGTACCCGATGCCCTTCCTTCATTGATTAAAGCGTATCGCATTCAGGACAAGGCTCGCAATGTAGGGTTTGACTGGGAAGAACGTGAGCAGGTATGGGGCAAGGTGAAGGAAGAGATAGGCGAGTTTGAAGCTGAGGTAGGTCAGATGGATAAAGATAAGGCAGAGGCCGAATTTGGTGATGTGATGTTCAGCCTGATTAATGCGGCCCGCTTGTATAAAATCAATCCGGACAATGCACTGGAGCGAACAAACCAGAAGTTTATCCGTCGTTTTAATTACTTGGAAGCGCATACCATTAAGGAGGGAAAGAATCTGAAGGATATGTCGCTGGAAGAGATGGATGCCATCTGGAACGAAGCAAAGGCAAAAGGCCTGTAAAGAAATCGAGATAACACCTGCAAAGTGTCATGTTTTTTGTGGAAACACAACTTTCTTGAAAATAATTCTTTTGAAAAGGTGACACATAGAAAGAATTGTCTACCTTTGTGGGGCATAAACAACAATTTATTTTAGAAACAATGGTGAACAAAGCTATTATTACAGTGGTGGGTAAGGATACGGTAGGTATCATTGCTCAGGTGTGTACTTATCTGGCAGAAAATAAAGTGAATATTCTGGATATTTCGCAGACCATCGTGCAGGAGTATTTCACAATGATGATGATTGTGGATATGACCAAGCTGGAAAAGCCTTTTGAACAGGCAGTGAGCGAACTGGCGAATATCGGTTCTGGCATTGGGGTACAGATCAAATGCCAGCGTGAAGAAATCTTTGACAAAATGCATCGTATCTAATAAAAACGGGAAACGGTATGATTAATATAACTGAGGTTCTTGAAACCAACAAGATGATAGAGCAGGAGAACCTGGATGTACGTACCATTACTATGGGTATTAACCTGCTGGATTGTGCGGACAGTAACCTGGAGGTGCTTTGTCAGAATATATATAATAAGATTACCGGTCTGGCAAAGAATCTGGTGCAGACGGGTGAGGATATTTCCAAGGAATTTGGAGTTCCTATCGTAAACAAGCGTATCTCGATTACGCCTATTGCACTGGTGGGAGGAACGGCTTGCAAGACTCCGGATGATTACGTGCAGATTGCCAAAACGCTGGATAAGGCTGCGGGCGAACTGGGTGTAAACTTTATCGGAGGATATTCGGCTATTGTATCGAAAGGTATGAGCCGTAGCGATGAGTTGCTGATTCGTTCCATTCCGAAGGCTTTGGCTTGTACAGAACGTATTTGTAGTTCTGTGAATGTAGGTTCTACCAAGACCGGCATCAACATGGACGCAGTGAAACTGATGGGTGAAATCATCAAGGAAACGGCGGAAATGACGAAAGAACGTGACTCATTAGGCTGTGCCAAACTAGTAGTGCTTTGCAATGCTCCGGATGACAATCCGTTTATGGCAGGTGCTTTTCACGGCGTTTCAGAACCGGATGCCGTTATCAACGTGGGTGTCAGCGGGCCGGGTGTGGTGAAATATGCCTTGGAACAGATTCGTGGCAAAAGCTTTGAAGTACTTTGTGAAACCATCAAGCGCACGGCGTTCAAGATTACGCGTGTGGGGCAGCTGGTGGCACAGGAAGCTTCTCGCCGTTTGAATGTGCCGTTTGGTATCATCGACCTTTCGTTGGCTCCAACTCCGGCAGTAGGTGACAGTGTGGCAGAGATTCTTCAGGAAATCGGATTAGAATATCCGGGTGCACCGGGAACAACGGCTGCCTTAGCCCTGCTGAACGATCAGGTGAAGAAGGGTGGCGTAATGGCTTCTTCTTATGTGGGCGGACTGAGTGGTGCGTTTATTCCGGTCAGTGAAGACCAGGGAATGATTGATGCGGTCGTGGCTGGGGCCTTGACCATCGAAAAACTGGAAGCCATGACGTGTGTATGCTCTGTAGGCTTGGATATGATTGCCATTCCGGGAAGTACTTCAGCGGCAACCATTTCAGGAATGATTGCCGATGAATCGGCCATTGGTATGGTCAACCAGAAAACGACGGCAGTAAGAATCATTCCGGTAGTAGGAAAGGAAGTGGGCGATACGGTAGAGTTCGGCGGATTGCTGGGCTATGCACCGGTAATGCCGGTCAACCGTTTCAGCTGTGAAGCTTTTGTGAACCGTGGCGGACGAATTCCTGCTCCGATTCACAGTTTCAAGAACTGATTTTACGGATACATAAATAAAAGAGGGAGGCTTTGCCGGATTTGACAGTCGGTAAGCCTCCCTTTCTTTATAACCTTAATACGATGGTAATTGTTTTACTGTACCAACTACTATAACACCTCAAAGGGGGAAATTGTTTAAGGGGAGAGTCGAAAAAAGTGTTAGGACACTGACGGATTTGTGCTATCTTTGTGGCGGATTTATTTTGACCTGTATGACAGACTATTTGAATGAACTGAATGAAAGTCAGCGCGAGGCGGTATTGTACAACGAAGGCCCTTCGCTGGTGATTGCCGGAGCCGGTTCCGGAAAGACTCGCGTGCTGACATACAAGATAGCCTATTTGCTGGACAACGGTTATGAGCCGTGGTCCATTCTGGCACTGACCTTTACCAATAAGGCCGCTCGTGAAATGAAGGAGCGTATCGCCCGTCAGGTAGGGCAGGAACGTGCCCGTTATCTCTGGATGGGGACTTTCCATTCTATTTTTTCACGGATATTGCGGGCCGAGGCTGAGGCGCTGGGTTTTACTCCTAATTTTACAATTTACGATGCGACGGATTCCAAAAGTCTGGTGAAAACTATCATAAAAGAAATGAACCTGGACGATAAGGTTTACAAGCCGGGGATGGTGCAGGGCCGCATCAGCAATGCCAAGAATCACCTGGTGTTGCCGGAGGCATACGCGGCAAATGCCGAACTCATAGAAGCTGACCGGGCTGCGAAGGTGCCTCTGTTGCATGAAATCTACCTGCGTTACTGGAACCGCTGCCGGCAGAGTGACGCGATGGACTTTGACGACCTGCTGCTGTACACCTATTTGTTGTTCCGCACTCGTCCGGATATATGTGATAAATATGCGGCGCGTTTCCGTTACATCTTAGTAGATGAGTATCAGGACACGAATTTTGCACAGCACAGCATCGTACTCCAGCTTACGCAGAAACACCAGTTTGTGTGCGTGGTAGGCGATGATGCCCAGAGTATTTATTCTTTCCGTGGAGCTAACATCGATAATATCCTGAATTTTACCCGTACATACAAAGATGCACGGTTGTTTAAGTTGGAGCAGAATTACCGCTCCACGCAGACCATCGTGAATGCGGCGAACAGCCTGATTGCGAAAAACCGCGACCAGATTCAGAAGGAGGTGTTCTCCGAGAAAGACAAGGGGGAACCTATCGGCGTGTTTGCAGCTTATAGCGATGTGGAAGAAGGAGAAATCGTGACCAACAAGATTGCGCAGTTGCATGCCAAGTCGGGATATGCTTATCATGATTTTGCCATTCTTTACCGTACGAATGCACAGAGCCGTATTTTTGAGGAAGCTTTGCGCAAGCGCAGTATACCCTACCGTATCTATGGAGGACTTTCGTTTTATCAGCGGAAGGAAGTGAAGGATGTGGTGGCTTATTTCCGTCTGGCGGTGAATCCGCACGATGAAGAGGCTTTCAAGCGTGTCATCAACTATCCGGCACGAGGAATTGGGAATACCACATTGGGCAAGTTGACCGAAGCTGCCGGACGTTGTGAGGTGAGTTTGTGGAAAGTGCTTTGCGAACCGCTGAGCTACGGAGTGGAACTGAATAAAGGAACTTATACTAAGTTGCAGGGATTTCGCGACCTGATTTCGGAATTCGTTACTTTGGCCCGTGAGCAGGATGCCTATACGTTGGGTATGGAACTGGTGAAACGTTCGGGAATCATGGCAGAGATTTATCAGGACCGTTCGCCGGAGAACATGAGCCGTCAGGAAAATATAGAGGAACTGGTGAACGGTATGCGCGATTTCTGCGACGGCCGTCAGGAAGAAGGAAACCCACATGTGCTTTTGTCGGATTATCTTTCAGAGATTGCCTTGCTGACCGATCAGGATGAAGAGCAGGGAGAAGCACAGCCGAAAGTGACACTGATGACCATTCACTCCGCCAAGGGACTGGAGTTCCCGAATGTGTTTGTGGTGGGACTGGAAGAAAATCTGTTTCCGAGTCCGCTGTCATCTGCTTCCTATCGGGCACTCGAGGAAGAGCGCCGTCTGTTTTATGTGGCAGTGACACGGGCTGAAGAGCACTGCTACTTGTCGTACGCCAAGAGCCGTTTCAAATACGGGAAGATGGAATTCTGTAATCCGAGCCGTTTCTTGAAAGATATTGACGTGCGTTACCTGCAGGTGCCGCAGGAGGAACTGATGGGTACGCGCATCGAGGAAAAGGCCAGCCGTTTCCGGAAAGAAGCCAGCCGTGCATCTTACGAACGCGAACCCCGCGAAACGGGTCCGTCTATGTTTGATGGCGGGCCGATGCCGGAAGAACCTCATCGCTTTGTACCTCCTCGTACGCTTCGCCGTATACCTGATGCGAGTTCTTCTGCAGCTCCGGCCGGTCCGTCGGCAGGGGGACTTTCTGCTGGTATGTGGATAGAGCATGAACGCTTCGGCAAAGGGGAAGTGACCCGGGTGGAAGGCAGCGGAGACAACTGCAAAGCCACCGTACAGTTCCAGCACGCCGGCGTGAAACAGTTGCTGCTGAAGTTTGCCCGTTTTAAGATAATTGATTCAAACACTAAATAACAGAGAAAAAGAATGATAAAAGACTGGGATAAGATACCTTCTCCATGCTATGTCATGGAAGAAGATTTATTGAGAAAGAACCTGACGCTGATTAAGCATGTGGCCGATACGGCGGGAGTGGAAATTATTCTGGCATTTAAAGCCTTTGCCATGTGGAAGTCGTTTCCTATTTTCCGGGAATACATCCGTTACACCACGGCCAGTTCGGAATACGAAGCACGGTTGGCTTTCGAGGAGTTCGGCAGCAAGGCGCATACTTATTCGCCGGCCTATACCGCACAGAACTTTCCTGCGTTTTTGAAGTACAGCAGTCACATTACGTTCAACTCCCTGTCGCAGTTTGAGCGTTTTTATCCGATGGCAAAGGCGTATCCGGAGCATGTGTCATGCGGCATCCGTGTCAATCCCGAATATTCGGAAGTGGAAGTAGAACTCTATAACCCTTGTGCGCCGGGTACACGTTTCGGTGTGACGGCCGACCTGTTGCCGGAGCAGTTGCCCGAAGGCATTGAAGGTTTCCACTGCCATTGTCATTGTGAGTCGAGTTCCTACGAACTGGAACGCACGCTCCAGCATATCGAGGAAAAATTCAGTCGCTGGTTCCCTCAGTTGAAATGGTTGAATCTGGGTGGAGGTCACCTGATGACACGTGCCGATTATGACGTAGACCATTTGATTGGCTTATTGCAGGGACTGAAGTCGCGCTACCCGCATTTGCAGATTATTCTGGAGCCGGGTTCGGCTTTCACCTGGCAGACTGGTCCGCTGGTGGCATCGGTGGTAGATGTAGTAGAAAGCCGGGGGATACGGACAGCCATTCTGGATGTGAGCTTTACCTGCCACATGCCCGACTGTCTGGAGATGCCTTATCAGCCGCGGGTGCGTAATGCCGAATCTCTTCCGGCTGAGGCGGTGAAAACGGCGGCTCGGGAAGACCATGTCTACCGGTTGGGAGGAAACAGTTGCCTGAGTGGTGATTATATGGGCAGTTGGAAGTTCGACCACGAATTGCAGGTAGGAGAGCGAATCGTATTTGAAGATATGATTCATTATACGATGGTCAAGACAAATATGTTCAACGGTATCCATCATCCTTCGATAGCCCTGCTCCATGCCGATGGAGAACTGGAAGTATATCGCACTTTCCATTACGAGGATTATCGTGACCGGATGTGCTAATTTGGATGGTAAAATAGTCTTTTTTTTAAACGTTTAGGTATTCGTGAAAAAAGGCCTAAGCGTTTTGATTCAAACGCAAGTGCGTTTGAGTCAAAATACAAGGACGTTTGATTTGAAACGCAAGTACGTTTTCAGTCAAATGTCCTTGTGTTTTTTAGGCCGTTGAAATATGCTTTTTGAAACAGTTCTAAGAGCCTTTTGAAACGTTCATTTACAAGGAGTTTTAATCGGAAAAAGGGTAGGCAGATACCTTAATGGGGCCTGTGAAGCCAAAGAAATTTGTCACTTTTTTCAAAAAAGATAGTCGATAATTTTGGTAGTTTCGAAAAAAGGACTACCTTTGCACTCGCAATCGGGAAAATGATGAACGGTTGTAGAAACAATGCGGAAATAGCTCAGTTGGTAGAGCATAACCTTGCCAAGGTTAGGGTCGCGAGTTCGAGTCTCGTTTTCCGCTCA
>OOCC01000334.1_pt1 | contig 13994 bp, 10 predicted proteins | sample 1670971 | NCBI WGS metagenome assembly OOCC01 (sample SAMN06348109, study PRJEB24527) | human gut metagenome | biome: human gut; feature: ankylosing spondylitis patient; material: feces | host: Homo sapiens | place: China | collected 2015-10
ATAATTAACGTTAAAAAATACGCTCAAAGCTTGCTCAATTAGAGTAAAACAGGGCGTGTGGAGCCTACATCTGAAAACACTTATCCTTTAGATAGCATAAAGGAAGGTGCGGATGAACCAGTAGCTGATGATACCTGCGATGTAACCTACGAAAGCAATCCAGGAGATATGCTTCATATACCAGCCGAAGGTAATCTTCTCCAAGCCCATTACTACCACACCAGCAGCACTACCGATAATCAGCATAGAACCACCGACACCGGCACAGTAGGCGAGCAACTGCCAGAAGATACCATCCACAGCCATATCACCAACGGCTGCCACAGGATACATTCCCATACATCCGGCTACCAGAGGCACATTATCAACAATACTTGAAAGCACACCGATGATACCAGTTACGAGGTAATGGTTGCCATCGAATACGACGTTCAAGCCCTGCCCCAAAGCAGTCAATACGCCAATTTCAGCCAGGCAGGATACTGCCATCAGGATACCGAGGAAGAAGAGAATGGTACTCATATCAACACGAGAAAGCAACTTGGTTACTCGCTTCTGAGTGCCCTCGGCATCAGCTCCACGATGCAAACCGCAATAGAAAATTTCGGTGGCAGTCCAGAGAACGCCCAATACCAGGAGGATTCCAACGAATGGAGGCAAGTGGGTGATACTCTTGAAGATAGGAACGAAGATCAAGCCGCCTACTCCCAACCAGAACACAGCCTTGCGCTGACCTTCGGTGAAATCGCTGACCGCTGCATTCTGCTGGGCAGAAACCTCAGGCATCACGAGTTCGCCCTTCAACATGGTCTGAAGGATGAGGGCTGGAATCACCATGGAAACCACAGATGGGATGAAGATTTCGGCAATAACGCCGGCAGCAGTAATCAATCCCTTGTTCCAGAGCATGATGGTGGTAACGTCGCCGATTGGTGAGAAGGCACCACCCGAATTGGCTGCGATGATGACGAGGGATGCATAAACCATGCGGTCCTTGTGGTCGGTGACGAGCTTTCGAAGAATCATGATCATCACGATACTGGTGGTCAGATTGTCGAGGATAGCCGAGAGGAAGAAAGTAAGGATAGCGATACGCCAGAGGAGCGCACGCTTCGACTTGGTCTTCATCACCTTGCGAACCCAGTTGAATCCACCGTTCTGGTCAACGATTTCCACGATGGTCATTGCACCCATCAGGAAGAAGAGTGTTGTGGCGGTATCGCCCAGATGTTCCTGGATGATTCCGGTCACCTTCTCCACCATTCCAGCAGCACCGCCTGAATAGTCAGGGTGCATCAACTGGAGATACTGCATTGGATCCACCATGTAGAGGGTCCAACAACCTACCAACATCAACAGGGCAATCGCAGCCTTGTTTACCTTTGTCAAGCTTTCGGTAGCTATGAGTGCATAGCCGAGCACGAAAACGACAATAATAGAAATTGTAAGTGTAGTCATTACTTTTATTTATTATTAGATATTCTTTTTTCCCTTACGTATGATTTGGCACGTACAATTGTCAAACGTGTGCAAAGGTACAAAAAGAAAAGCAATAACCACACGATTCCTTATTATAATTGTATGTAATCGTTTACTTACTTACGGTTTTAACCTGATAATAACAGATTTTCTTTGCGCATCTAACTGATTATTCTTACTTTTGCACATCATTAAGTAGTTTTTTAAAGCATCATCAATATGAAACATCATCATTATATGAAATATCTGTTTGTGCTTCTCCTTTTCCTCCCAACTTGCCTCATGGCACAGAACAAGGAAGAGAAGATGCCTGGACCTATCACAAAAATACAGAAACTGGAGGATGTGAACGTAACAGGGAATCGTCCTCACTTCATCAGACTTAAGGGATATTATCGCAGTTACCAGACCAACGACTCTGTTATGAAATACTTCAACGACGGCATCGTGGAGTATTACATCAACCTGAAGAATGGAAAGACGGATCTCAATGCCTATTCCAAAAGAAATCTTCACAATAGCCGACTCGTTTCCGAAGACAAAAAGCGAGCATTCATGGTCAGCGACAAAGGAACCTTCCGACCTTGGCCGGAAGAGAAGACACTTATTGAGCAATATCGAAAGAAATATCAGCTGAAAGATTCTCTGGATACTCAACTCATTCAGCTTAATCAGCAGACAATAGGCAGTATTCAAACGGACAGCACCCGGAACATCTGTCAGATAGAAATCAACCAGCTTCCTACCTACAAGAATCTGACGCACCAGCTTTTCGGTTATACCCAGACAGATATCTACGACCATGTGGTGGAAGCCTATCAGATAAGTCCTGAAGATTACTATTCCTTCAAGGACCTGCTCTTCCAGAAATCTGACAACAGCTATCTTTTCTCTCATAAGAAAGACAAGCAGCAGCAACTCATCCATGTGATTACCGAGCTATATATCACGGAAAAGGAGTATGTAGAAAAGAAGCAATCCATCAAACCGGATTCTTCTACTCCCAAAGAATCAGCTGCCGCCATTACCGATTTCTGCATCAGAAACAAGATACCTTTCTTGCCTGAAGCAACAGAGCAGGAGATGCAGCAGTTGACTCCCTATAATCCTGCAAACATGAAAGAAATAAAGGAGTAAAAACAGGCAAAATGCATAAAGTTCCAAACACATCGTTCCCCCATACGAACAGAAAAGTAAGCGTGTGGGGGATTACTGAAGATGCTTTGCTGATATGCCATAAAGAGAGACACCCAAGGTTACTGGCAAATTCTTTTTCCTATCTGTACACAGATTTCTTACGCAGCCCTTCTTGAAATAAGCAGGAAAATGAATTTCGCCATTACCGCTACTTGCCATAACAGCTACACCTATATAATATTTATGATTGCGCTCCAGCTTCAACGGTTCTTCTATCCAAACAGATAAATCCTTCTTATCAGAAATTTCGGATAATCGGACGTACAAAGGTCGATGCTGTACAGGCACAAAAACAGTTCCCTTTACTTCATAAATGATTAAACGAATTGTGCATGAAGCAAAAGTACATTTTTGCACTCGCAATTTGGCTGTTTTCACATAATAGTCTTTATTTACAACAAATAAGGGTCCCGTTTCATATTTCGTGTTTCTAACGTTATGAAATGCAACATCACCTGGTGCCCGAACTCCCTTTCCAAGAATATTTTCCTGCTTTTTACCGGAAACGACTGTTATATCTGACAAATCACAAGTCTTTTCTTTCAACGTAAGTTGCAGCGAAGTCTTTTTGCTATATACATCATAAGGAATTTTATTAGTCTGATAACTGATATGACTAATCACAAGTTCCTGTTTCATACCATCGGGCACCACCAGAGAGAATTTTCCTTCCTTGTCAGATACCGCATATATACTATCTACATATACGCTAGCGAATTCAACGTTCTTACCAAATTCATCTACAATATGTCCTTTTATAGTCTTATTTGCAGCAATACATGCCAAAGAAAAGAACTCGCAGACAATCAGAAAAAATATAAATCTCCTCATATTCATAGCTTTAAAATTTTATGTTTATATGTATAGCATCGTCCTCCCAATTCTGATATAATCTCAGAATTAGACTTTGCCTCTATACCATATTCCGTAATCATGATGCAAATATAGTTATTTCTTTATTTATCGCCAAATACAGGGTTAAATGTTTAAACTTTTTTAGTTGTTGCAGCCGTAACACCTTTGTCGCAGCTTCGTCAATGCCTTTCAACTTCATTGCAACCATGGTGTAATAATGCTGCCGTACCTTTGCAACCGAAATCAAACGATATAGGTTATGAATGCTAAAAGGGGAATTATTGTATTAGGATTGCTCTCAGCGGCTAGCATGCCAACGTGGGCGCAACAGATTAAGGGTGTCGTAATCGACCAGAAATCGAAAGAGACACTCATCGGTGCAGTCGTCACTGTGGATGGAACCAACGTGAAGGCTATCACCAACATCGACGGAAACTTCCTGATCGATGGAATGAAGAAAGATAAGACATATACACTATATATAAATTATGTAGGATATAAGACTCAAAAAATTGACGGGGTTCAGGCGAAGGACGCAGACCAGGTGATTGCGCTGCAACCTGATGAACAGCAGCTGAACGAGGTGACCATTACCGCTGTGGAAAGGCGTAATACGGATGCGGCAATGATACAGGTGGCCAAAAACAGTCCCGTCATCGTGAGCAATGTTTCGGCACAGGAAATATCTCGTACTCAGGATACGAATGCGGGTGAAGTGATACGCCGAGTGCCAGGCGTGAGCCTCATCGACGATAAATTCGTGATGGTTCGTGGCTTGTCGCAGCGTTATAATAATGTATGGGTGAACGGTGGAGCTGTGCCAAGCTCGGAGGCTGATTCCAGGGCATTCTCCTTCGACATCATCCCAAGTTCGCAAATCGACAACCTCACCATCGTGAAGTCACCAACGGCTGAATATCCCGCAGACTACTCGGGCGGTTTCATCATCGTCAACACCAAGGAGATTCCGGCAGAAAACAGTTTCAACATCGCCGTGGGCGGAAACTGGAATACATCTTCTGCCTTTCAGAATTTTTCTTACTCGAAAGGTTCCGGAACAGATTTCCTGGGTTTCGACAATGGACTGAGAAGCCTGAATGGAGGCATCCATGCTGCCTTGAATCCGCAGCTCAATGCCAACGGAAAACCGGTGGGCGATTATGCTACTTCGCTCCTGGGAAATGGGCTTAACAACGATTGGCTCGTGAAGAACAGGAAGCCTTTGGGCGACTTGAAACTGGCGGCCAGCCTGAACCAGCGCTGGATGCTCGGCGGAAGAACACTCGGCATGCTCGCTGCTTTGAACTATACCAACGAATACCGCACCTACGAGAACATGGAGAACAACCTCTATGGCATCTATGATGCGGCAAATGACAAGCCGAACTATCTCCGTCACTCTGTTGACGACCAGTATAATAATAATGTGAGACTCGGAGCGATGCTCAACTTCACCTTCCTTTCCAAGGACGGCAATCACAAGTATCAGCTCAAGAACATCTTCAACCAGTTGGCTACCAGCCGATATACCTGGCGTGATGGCGTGAGTGCCCAGTCGAACCTGGAGCGAAGCGCAGAGTATTACTACCGCAGTAGAACTACATATAACGGTCAGCTTACCGGTAAGCACACCTTCACTAGCGATGCCCTTGACTGGAGCATCGGGTATGCGTATGCCAACCGTCATTTGCCTGACCGTCGTAGATACCTCATCGACGATGCTCTTGAATCGGGCGTTTATGCCCTGAGCACCGGCAACGACATATCCCGCGAGTGGACTCAACTCGACGAACACATTCTCTCTCTTGGTGTAAATGACAAGCACCACTTCAACTTTGGCAATTTTGAGCCAGACTTGCAGGTGGGTGCCTATGGGGAGTATCGCAGCCGAGAATACCAGACCCGCAACTTCATCTACAACTGGAATGTTTCAGCTAACAACATGCCATCCGGCTTCCGCCACAGCGACATCCCTACCCTGCTCTCCAGCGAGGCGAACATGGGTTACGACAAGCTGTATCTTCTGGAAGAAAAGCAGATGCGCAATAACTACCGCGGACACAACACCTTAGGCGCAGGATACCTGGCGATGTCTCTCCCCTTTGGCAAACTCGGCATCCACGCCGGTGTCCGCTTCGAGCATAATGATATGGAACTCATCTCCAATTCCCGTGACTACGAGAAGAGTGAATCGAGCCGTCATTACAAGACCGATGATGTTTTTCCATCTCTCAATACAACATATAAGATTAGCGACCAGCACCAGGTGCGACTTTCGTATGGCCGCAGTATTAACCGCCCAGAATTCCGTGAAGTATCGTCGTCGGTGTATTACGACTTCGACCTTGCCAGCAATGTGCAGGGAAACACTGAGTTGAAGAACTGTTATGTCGATAACCTCGACCTGCGATATGAGTGGTATCCATCCCGTGGAGAGCTCATTTCGCTGGCAGTCTTCTACAAGCACTTCGATTCTCCTATCGAGTGGACCTATACGGTGGCTGGTGGCACTGACTTGATTTACTCTTACAAGAATGCAAAGAGTGCCAACAACTATGGTGTGGAGCTGGATATCAGAAAGAATCTCGGATTCATAGGATTGAAGGATTTCAGTTGGTCGTTTAACGGTGCCCTCATCAAGAGCAAGGTTCAGTTTGAGAAGGGAGCGAAGGAAGAAGACAGACCGATGCAGGGTCAGTCGCCATACCTTATCAACACCGGCATCTTCTATAAGAATGCGCCATTAAAGATGGATATCGCCCTGCTCTACAACCGCATAGGCAAGCGAATCATCGGTGTGGGCAGAAGCGAGGGGAGCACAGGCGATGACTCCAATTCCCGAGTGCCTCACAGCTACGAGATGCCTCGCAACACCATCGATTTCTCGCTGGCTAAGAAATTCGGCGAACATCTGGAACTGAAGCTCAACGTAAGAGATCTTCTTGCTGAAAAGATATATTACAAGCAGTTTGCTGATGTAACGTATAGCGACGGAAGCAAGAAGGAAGTAGAAGAAATAGCAAGATGCTACAAGCCGGGTAGAAACATCGGTTTGCAGGCAATCTATAAATTTTAGAGACTATCCGTAGAATTTCAAGAAAGATAATAATAGATGTTTGTTTAATAAAACAGGAAACAATGATGAACAAGATGTATTTTTTAGGATGCATGGGCATCCTCGCAGCATCTGCCATGTTGAGCAGCTGCAGCAGTGACAATGACGATCCAACTCCTTCTCCAAATCCTGGATCAGAAGTAGTTTACAAGTGGACAACCAATGGCGGCTTGAAGGCTTGCGACCACATCCTCTTCGGAACAGATGACAAGGAAAACGCCAACGGAACACAGATTGGCAACGGCGACCAGGAATTCGTTTTCACAGGCAAGCAGACTTTGAAGAAAGGCACTTATCTCCTCAAGGGATGGGTATATATTACAGATGGTGCTGAGCTTACCATCGAACCGGGAACGATTATCAAGGGCGACAAGCAAACCAAGGCGGCACTCATCGCAGAGCGTGGCGGCAAGCTCATCGCCAAGGGTACAGCCACAGAGCCTATCGTCTTTACATCTGAAGAGGCTGCCGGCAGCAGAAAGCCTGGCGACTGGGGTGGCATCATTCTCTGCGGCAAGGCTAAGAACAACCAGACTGAGCAGCAGATAGAGGGTGGTCCTCGTACCAAGCATGGTGGCGCAGATGATGCTGACAACTCAGGAGCCTTGAGTTATGTACGCATCGAGTTTGCCGGTTATCCATTCCAGAAGGATAAGGAGATTAATGGTTTGACTCTCGGTTCTGTAGGTTCAGGCACAGAGATTGACCACGTTCAGGTATCTTATTCCAATGATGATTCCTTCGAGTGGTTTGGCGGTACAGTAAACTGCAAGTATCTCGTAGCCTACAAGGGCTGGGATGATGATTTCGATACAGATAACGGTTTCTCAGGAAAGGTGCAGTATGGTCTTTCTCTGCGCGACAGCAAGATAGCCGATACCTCTCAGAGCAACGGTTTCGAGAGCGACAACTGCGCCGATGGTGCTACCGTGGCCCCTCGTACCAAGGCAACCTTCTCTAACATCACCTTCGTAGGTCCTAAGGTATTGGATTCTAAGTTCCAGAACACCACAGATTATATTACTGCCGGAGCATACAATCCAAACAACGGTTCAGCTCTCGGCAAGTTCCAGTCAGCCATGCAGATTCGCCGTTCTTCTAACCTAAACTGCATCAACTCAGTGGCCTTAGGCTGGCCTATCGGTTTGATTGTTGATGGTGAGAAGGGTGAAACCGTGAAGAATGCCAAGGAAGGAAAATTCAAGCTTCAGAATGTATATTTCGCAGGTATGGATGCCGTTGGTACTGATGCCAACAAGAAGTATGAGGATTACCTCTATGATGCAGCCAACAAGAAGGATCTCGACAAGAATCAGAAGTCATACAGCAATACCTTCTTCTTCTCAGAGCAGAGCAACAAGTATTTTGATTCATGGACTTCATTGGTTGGTGCAGATGGCTATACTCCTATCGCAGGAAGCCCATTGCTTGGTGCCGCAAGTTTCGCCGGCTGGACAGGTTTCGACACCGTAACCTACATCGGAGCCTTCGATGGCAGCAACAACTGGATGAGCGGTTGGACCAACTTTGACCCTCAGAATGCAAAGTACTAGAAAAAGATTAGTACCGGAATAAGAATTAGAATCGCTAATTTCTATTTTGACTATAAGGCTTTCTTTTATTGGAGCATGGCGCAGTGATTTGCGCCATGCTTTTTTTGTTGGGTTATGGAGGGAAACGTTGATGTCCTGAAACAGGACATCAACCTTCATTTTTCTTAATCCATGAACTTGATCATATCCTGACGCCTTGGCTTTGCCTCCGGCGATTCGTCAGGATAACCCAGGGCGATGCAGTAGAGCAGCTTATAATTCTTAGAGAATGCCATGCGGTCGAGGTAAGGCTTGGCCGACGGAGAATCCAGTATCCAACGGGCAGAACTGCCCAGGCAGCAGGAACCGATGCCCCTTGACCATGCTGCAAGAATGATGTTCTCGCCAAGCAAACCGCAATCAATCTGCGCCATATCATAAGTAGTATCGTAGGCGATGCAAACCACGCATGGAGCATTCACGAAGATGTTCTTGAAGCCTTTGCGTTCTGCTATCTTCGGATTATCCTTTACCACGGCTTGGGTGATCGAATCGATGAGGGCAGGAGAATCTATCACTCTGATTTCGTACGACTGCAGGTTCTGCCCGTTTGGCGCGTTGATGCCGCATTTCAGAATCTCGTTCAGGGTATCACGGCTGATAACGGAATCCTTGTAAGCACGGATGCTCCTACGACTCATCATCAAATCGGTTACCACACTTGCAGAGTCAATGCTGGTCATTGCCTCCGGCTGTCTGTTCTCATTGCAGGCAGTCAACATCAGTGCAGCTGCCAATCCTAAAAAAATCTTCTTCATATGATTCATGATTAAACCTATAATTCTATTAGTATATACCCATGTAGCGCTATTAGTATTTATCCACGTAGCGTTATTAGAATATACCGTGCAAAGATAGCAACAAATACTGGTATTCAAGAAGATACAATCAAAGTTTTAAGAGTTTTTATTGTTCTATACCGCCATTCTTTTAACAAGTTTATATCATAGCCAAACATTTTCCCCCTATTTTGCTAGAATTTTCCAAAAACTTCGTATCTTTGCAATGGCTTTATGCAAGATAAGCTGTTTATAAAATCATCAAACGTAGAATTATGGAAAGAAAAAGTTATTCTATAGATATAAATCGCATTGCACAATATGCCATGTATGCATATTGCATTTTCGCATTGTTTTCGCTGGCATTTTCTGTTTGCGGACAAGCGGGCTTATCCTTCAGAACAAGTCCCATCCTGATTCCAATAAGTCCCATCCTGGTTACCATCAAGCAACTGGTCTTGCAGCTCGCCCCTATAGCTTTATGGGGAATATTCCGCTACACGCTACCGGCAGGCGTAAAATTGCTACGACGCTGCAGCGAGTTGATGGTACTTTACTATGTGCTCTCATTCATCCTGGGCCAATGCTTCAATCTTCATCTCGTAACGATGATGCAGAACGGACAGATAACACCCACGGCAACTATTCTTACCTGGATACAAAGCTCTATAGGATTGATTTCCGTCATCGCCTCCCTGATAGCCGGCTGCCATCTGTACAGCAAGCACAGAGGTAACATGCGCAAACTGGGCTTAGCCCTTATCCTGGTTTTCATCGCATGGCTGCTATGCTCGAATCTCCTCCCGACGGCAGTGTTTTACCTGGCAGACAACACCCAGCAGACAGCCTTCACCAGCGTGAATATCATCAGTATGATAACAACGACATCGGCATATATATACGCTTACTACATGATGTATCGGGCGATAAACGACTGAAAAAAGTTATAAAAAACTCCGTTTCTGAGTTTTCAAGACATCAGGAACGGAGTTCAAACATTAATCCTCGAACAATTTATGAAATTCAACGGCATCCATAAATTGATAATTTGGATTATTTCCTACATTTCTTCTAAGCCTATTTAAATTGGAAGGAGTTGCAGCTTTCTTTGTCAGTAAAACATAGAAACTGTTATCAAAAAAATAGTTAGAAGTAACCATTGCCTTTGATTCACTAACCTTTTTTGCTATCTCCTTTGAATCCAAATTCCTGGTATTGCTTAGTCGGAATTTTGCATCGGCCAAAAGTAATCTCTTATCATTCACATGCAATAGCATATCTGCAGAAGATTTCTTATCAGAATAATGTTTTTGAGAAATTCGTCTCTGAACATCATCAAGTTCTATTGCCTTATCTGTGTCAGAGAAAAGATTTTCTGAATTTGGGCATCCCTCCTGTTTCATCAAATGATGCAAGCCGACTAAATCTTTTGCTGTCCAACAATCAATCTTGATTCCCTGATAATTGCTAATCTTAAATTTCGCCATAGTTCTCTACGTATTTCTGAAGAGTATCAAAAGACTTGTTGAATGATTCAAATACAGGTTCGATGTCACAGCCCAAATTCTTATAGTAGAACGAGTCTGTACCTTCACTTTGCTCTGCCAGATAAAAACGAGTAGTATTCAACAAGCCCTCTTTTTCAGAGATATACCTGATAGCCGATACCATATCGGGATTGTGACTCGTGATGAGTATCTTGGTTCCAAATGTTTTGTTGATGCGAACAAGAAGATGCGCCAACTCAACCACCCATTGTGGATGAAGATTTGTTTCAGGCTCATCAATCTCCAACAAAGTGTTTTCTGTCAGCCACCCGTTTTCTATCAGACGAAGCATATAAACCAGCGGTTTGAATCCCGATGCTATATCTTCAATTCTAATATCCTTACCATTGTTGCTGTGATAAACTAAATCAACAGCATCGAAATTTTCCTTTTCTACAATAGAACCATCTATCATTTTATTAATAGAATGAAGTAATTCCTGTTTGCCGGTAATCTCACTTCCTTTTTCATTTACATGAACCACTTTATGTGCCAAGGAAGTCATCAGAACCCTATCTGATTGACGAAGAGAAATAGCTGCAGGTGTTCCTATATATATGGCATTATTTAAACTATATATCTTTCCAAGTCTATCAACAAGCAATTCCACTTCATCTTCCTTAAAGCTTATGCTGGCAGGAAAGCCATCCTTTTCCCGATATACAGAAGCGATTTTCTCTTTCAAGTAACTGAAGGGACGATTTTTTTTGTTGTTTTCATATTTCTGAAGATATTCAGAAAACAACTGAATGGAATTTCGTTCTATATCCTCATGAACATGATTTTGTTCAGTAATCCCAAAAAGATTAAGCACTCGACGCACCTGCTGAGGATTCTGCTCTTTCTGAAGAAAGTTAACCAGCATGTCATCAAGTGAACCAATCGCTCTTTTATAATAAAAATCGAGCTTCTCCACACCACCATTACTCAATGTTACCATTGTCATTAATGATAAGGTATGGTCAAAAAATCGTTTTTTATCATCATCCAGATAATTTGAGATATCATCCAGCGCATTAGAATATTTCTCTAATGATTTGATAATCATATCTCTGAAATCAGAGAAAAAGAAACTGTCTAACACTGACAATGTATTGACGATATAATACAACCAACGGGACATAGTGCTTTTTCCACAGCCATTGCTACCCACGATAACTGTGATACCCTCTATTTCGATATCAGCATGCCCTATAGCATGATAATTGTCTATATTAAATTTATACTTGCTCATTATTCAAACTATTTTAATGCAAAAATACGATGTTTTTGTGTAACCTCCAAATTTTCATAGCACTTTTTACTGCCAAGGGTTTATAAAAGACAGATTCCTATCACGAATATAAGTATAAAAGACTTAAAATGAGAGAATTTATTTTGGAAATCTAGATTTTATCCCTAATTTTGCACATCAAAAAATTCATAATAAAGAAAAAGTATGAATATCAAGGAGAATTATCAACAATATGTAAGCCGATACGCTTCTGAGGTGGCTGCCCTGAAGCGTAAGAATACGGGATTTATAACGGGCGAACTGCTGGCTTTTGGCGGCATCCTCGCCTTTCTGATCTGCTATTTCGCATTGGATGGAGATACGCAGAACTATCTGATGGGGGCGGCGTTGTGCCTGATTGCCTATCTGGGAATCAGACGACTTGACGACAAGAACAAGGAGAAGATAGAGCATCTTTCGGCTTTGCTCAAGGTTTATCAGGACGAAATCAAGGCTTTGGAGGGCGATTTCTCGCCTTTCGAGACGGGCGATTGCTATCAGAATCCGCAGCATCCTTATTCCTTCGACCTCGATGTCTTCGGCAAGAGTTCGCTGTTCAACCGCATCTGCCGAACCATCACATCGGGCGGTTCGGAGGCACTCGCCAGGAATCTTACCCGGGAAACGCCTCTAAGCATGGAGGATATCAAAAGAAGAAGGGATTTGCAGAAGGAATTGGCTGGAGAAGGCGAAAACTGGCGAATGGAATTCCTGGCACTTGGCGAAAAGAACAGAAGCCAAACTGCGGATGGCAAAATGGTGAATGGCAAGATGAAAAAGATTGATTCTGCTGCAGTGATGGATGCGATGCAGAAGGTTTCGAAGATGGAGGTGCCGGCATGGTTTGGGTCTCCGGTTTCGCTCGTTATCGGATGGCTGCTGATTATCGGAGTCATCGGTTCCGTGATTTTGTCGATATGCAATATGGTTTCGGTGGATTTCGCCTTGTGGTGGGTGTTGGTTCAATACATGGTGGTGTTCTTCGTCTGCAAGCAAACACTTGATAAGATAGACAGCAATGGCGGCAAGCTTCGCCATCAGCTCATCGCCTATGCCCAGATACTTCAGCTTATCAACAGGCGCAATTTCCATAGCGAATCAGGCAAGGAGATGCAGAAATCCCTGGCAGATGCCCTGCCTTCCTTTGCCCAACTGGAAAAGATATTGAAGGGGTATGACAGAAGAGGCAACTTCCTCGGTCTTTTCTTCACCGATGCCTTCATGCTGAGCGATTTCTTCCTGATTCGCAGTTTCCTGAAATGGAAGAATACCTATATGGTGAAGATGGAGGTATGGATGCATATCATCAGCGAGATGGATGCGATGGTTTCGATGGCGGATTTCAGATATAATCATCCGGAGGCAGAAGAGGCGGAATTTATTACAGGAAGTCCGGAAATCGTGTTCGAGGGAAAGAATCTCTATCATCCTTTCCTGGGTGCCAAGGCGGTGAAGAACGATTTCACCATCAAGGACGACAACTATTATATCATCACCGGAGCCAACATGGCGGGAAAGAGTACCTTCCTGCGTTCGCTGGGCGTGAACTATATCCTGGCAATGGCGGGTATGCCGGTGTTTGCGGATCAGCTGAAGATTTCCCGTTTCAGATTGTTCTCGAGCATGAGAACCACCGACGATTTGACGCATGGCATCTCTTACTTTAATGCTGAGCTGATAAGACTGGAGGAGCTGCTGAAGTTCTGCAGGGAAAGTGCTGAGGGAAAGTGCTGCAAGGAAAGTGGAGAAGACAATAAGGAGCCACTCCGAACGCTGATTATTCTGGATGAGATTCTGAAGGGAACGAATTCATTGGATAAGCTGAATGGTTCGAGAAAGTTCCTCGAAGCCATTGCCAAGCAGCCAGTGAGCGGCATCATTGCTACCCACGATTTGGAACTCTCCAAGATGGAGAATGATGCATCAGGCAAATTCCACAACTATTGTTTCGAGATAGATTTGGGCACAGATGTTACCTATACTTATAAGATACAGAAGGGCGTGGCAAGAAACCAGAATGCCACCTTCTTACTGAATAAGATTCTGGAGAAATATTAGAATAACCTCAAATCCGCAACCTATAGGGTTTAGTGGGATTTTGCTTGCAAAGCGACAAAATTCATTTTATTGTACATATTTCTTGCACAACAGAAATGT
>OOCC01000349.1_pt1 | contig 13689 bp, 8 predicted proteins | sample 1670971 | NCBI WGS metagenome assembly OOCC01 (sample SAMN06348109, study PRJEB24527) | human gut metagenome | biome: human gut; feature: ankylosing spondylitis patient; material: feces | host: Homo sapiens | place: China | collected 2015-10
TCGCTAACCGTGGTGAAATTGCTGTGCGCGTGATGCGTTCTTGCCGTGAAATGGGCATTCGTACCGTGGCAGTCTTTTCGGAAGCTGATAGAACGGCACGCCACGTACTTTATGCAGATGAGGCTTGCCTGATTGGTCCGGCAGCATCTCGTGAAAGCTATCTGAATATTGATAAAATTATCATGGCGGCTAAGCGCCATGGAGTGGATGCAATTCATCCGGGATATGGTTTCTTATCGGAAAACTCCGAGTTTGCACGTCGTTGTCGTGAAGAAGGAATCATTTTTATCGGTCCTGATCCTGAAACAATGGATGCGATGGGCGATAAGATTTCTGCACGTAAACACATGATTGCTGCGGGAGTGCCGGTGGTTCCTGGTACGGAACAGCCTTTGCAGAGTGTAGAGGAAGCAAAAGAAATCTGTAATCGTATCGGTTATCCGGTTATGCTGAAGGCTTCTATGGGAGGCGGTGGTAAAGGTATGCGCCTTATTCATAGTGAGTCTGAAGTGGAAGAAGCTTATAATACAGCTCGTTCGGAATCAATGTCATCATTTGGTGATGATACAGTTTATCTGGAGAAATTTGTAGAGGAACCGCATCATATTGAATTCCAGATTTTAGGAGATAATTATGGTAATGCGGTACATCTGTTCGAACGCGAATGTTCTATTCAGCGTCGTAACCAGAAGATTGTAGAAGAAACTCCGTCTCCGTTTGTTACTCCTGAATTACGCCAGAAAATGGGTGAGGCTGCTGTAGCGGCTGCCAAGGCTGTAAATTATAAGGGAGCAGGAACAATTGAATTCCTTGTTGACAAACACCGCAATTTCTATTTCCTTGAAATGAATACTCGTCTTCAGGTAGAACATCCTATTACAGAAGAAGTTGTAGGTGTTGACTTGGTAAAGGAACAGCTCCGTATTGCAAACAATGTGCCTCTTCATTTCAAACAGGAAGATCTGAAGCAGCGTGGTCATGCTATCGAATGTCGTATTTGCGCAGAGGACTCTGAAAATAACTTTATGCCTTCACCGGGAGTTATCCGTCAGTTGATGGAACCCAACGGTATCGGTGTTCGTATCGATAGCTATGTATACGAAAGTTATGAAATTCCTATTTATTATGACCCGATGATCGGTAAGCTGATCGTATGGGCTACTACTCGTGAATTTGCTATCGAACGTATGCGCCGTGTGCTTTACGAATACAAGATTACCGGCTTGAAAACAAATATCGGTTATTTGCGTCACATCATGAATGTACCTGATTTTGTAGAAGGTCATTATAATACCTTGTTTATACCAAAGCATCAGGATATGTTGCGTGAATGGGCTGGTCAGAAGGAAGAAGAAACTGAAAATATTGCTATGATTGCAGCATACATCGACTATCTGATGAATCTGGAAGAGAATAATTCTGGCTCTTCAGACAATCGTCCTATCAGTCGTTGGCGTGAGTTCGGATTGAAAAAAGGTGTATTGCGAATTTAAAGAAGATATTTATGGAAATACATATAGGTGATAGAGTTGCTGACGTTACGTTGGTTAGCAAGGAAGGCAATAAAGTACAGTTGACTATCGACGGTGTTCCTTACGATGTTGATATTGTAATGGCAGAAAACGGTAGTTGTTCTATTTTGCATGAAGGAAAATCGTATAATGCAGAACTGATCCGTAAAGAAGGCGGAAAGAGTTATACGGTAAATGCTCATTACCAGTCATATAATATTGATATTATAGATTCGCAGGCAAAATACCTTCGCATGCGTAAGGGAGCTGATGAGAAACAGCAGGATAAGATTGTTTCTCCTATGCCGGGTAAAGTGGTTAAGATTCCAGTAAAGGCTGGCGACCGCTTGCAGGCTGGTGATATCGTGGTTGTGATAGAAGCCATGAAGATGCAGAGTAATTACAAAGTAAACAGCGAATGTGTTGTAAAAGAAATCTTCGTAAATGAAGGTGACTCTGTAAACAGTAACCAGGTTATCATGACACTGGATGTGATTAAAGAGGAGGATTAAATTTATGACAACAGCAGAACAATATAAAAAATTTGAGGAGCTGGATAAACTGGCTGCTCAGGGTGGAGGAGTAGAGCGTGTTGAAAAGCAACATGCCAATGGTCATATGACTGCTCGCGAACGTATTGATATGTTGCTCGATAAAGGTACGTTCAATGAAATTGATAAGTTTGTGGTTCATCACTGTACTGATTTCGGTATGGAGAAGAAACATATTCCTGGTGACGGTATCGTTTGTGGATATGGTAAAATTGATGGACGTTTAGTATATGTTTATGCTTACGACTTTACCGTATATGGTGGAACACTTAGTGCTACCGGTGCACAGAAGATTGTAAAGGTACAGCAACTGGCATTGAAAAACGGTGCTCCGGTAATTGCTTTGAATGACTCGGGTGGCGCACGTATTCAGGAAGGTGTGGGAAGTATTTCCGGATATGCTTCAATTTTCTATCAGAATACTATTGCATCAGGTGTTATCCCTCAGATTTCAGCAATTCTTGGTCCGTGTGCAGGAGGTGCTTGTTACTCTCCGGCATTGACAGACTTTATCTTCATGGTAAAGGAAAAGAGTCACATGTTTATCACTGGTCCGGATGTAGTAAAGGCTGTTACTCATGAAGAAGTTGATAAGGAAGAATTAGGTGGTGCATATACTCATAGCAGTAAGAGTGGTGTTACTCACTTCCTTTGTGAAACAGAAGAAGAAACTTTGATGAGCATTCGTGTGCTGCTGAGTTTCTTGCCTTCTAACAACATGGAAGATGCTCCTTCTATTCCTTGTACAGATGATATCCGTCGTGCAGAAGAATCACTGATGACAGTTATTCCTGACGACCCGAACATGCCATATGATATCAAAAACATCATCGAACCGATAGTCGACAATCATTATTTCTTTGAGGTTATGCCTCACTTTGCAAAGAATATTGTAGTCGGTTTTGCTCGTTTGGGTGGACGTTCTGTAGGTATCGTTGCCAATCAGCCGGCATATCTGGCAGGTGTGCTTGATATTGACGCTTCTGACAAGGCTTCTCGTTTCATCCGTTTCTGCGACTGTTTCAATATTCCTATTGTAACATTCGAAGATGTACCGGGTTTCTTGCCAGGATGTACACAGGAACACAATGGTATTATCCGTCACGGTGCAAAGATTGTATACGCTTATGCAGAAGCTACTGTTCCTAAAATAACAGTAATTACACGTAAGGCTTACGGAGGTGCATACATCGTTATGAATAGTAAACCTATTGGCGCTGATGTGAACTTCTCTTATCCTACAGCTGAAATTGCTGTAATGGGAGCAGACGGTGCTGTGAATATTCTGTATCGTAAAGCTACGCCGGAAGAAAAAGCTAAGGCTGTAGAAGAATACAAGGAGAAATTCTCTAATCCGTATCGTGCAGCTGAACAGGGTTATATCGATGAAATCATTCTTCCGAAAGATACTCGTTATAAACTGATTCAGGCACTTGAAATGACGCAGAATAAGAGTGTAAGCAATCCTCCGAAGAAACACGGTAACATGCCTTTGTAATTGATTTGAAGGAAATAATATAATTTAGCCATCTCAACCTAATCCGTTGGGATGGCTTTTTTGTTTTAATTCCATATAATTTCATGATATAGCACACAACTGTTGTGTTTTTTATTGAGTTTTATTTGTTTTTTAAGCAGAGTGTATCGTTTGCAAGGCAACAGAAGTTTATTGAATATAATTCTTAAAATAATATTAAGTAGTATTTAAACACGCTTTGAAAGCGTAGCGGTCAGTTCGAGGTTTCCTCTTTTTATATCGATTTTTTTGTATCTTTGAAGCGATAATTATTTAAGCTATTAGTATATGATGAAAAAATGGATAATGATGGCAGCATTATTTGGCTGTCTGTTTGCCGGAGTCTCTACAGTACAAGCACAGGAAGTTACTCCTGATGAAGTAGGATATATAGTTAAAGTGGGTGATGAAGCTCCCGATTTTGAAATGACTTTAACCGACGGTCAGAAAGTAAAATTATCTTCTTTGCGTGGGAAAGTTGTGATGCTTCAGTTTACAGCAAGCTGGTGTGGGGTTTGCCGTAAAGAAATGCCTTTTATCGAGAAGGATATCTGGCAGAAACATAAAGATAATGCTTCATTTGCGCTTTATGGAGTAGACCGTGATGAACCTTTGGAAAAGGTTAAAGCTTTTGCAAAGCAGACGAAAGTAACATATCCGCTTGGACTTGATCCGGGAGCAGATATCTTTGCTAAATATGCGGTTCGTAACGCTGGTATCACCCGCAACGTGTTAATCGACAAGACTGGCAAGATTGTGATGATGACACGTTTATATAACGAGGAAGAGTTCTCTGCTTTGTGTAAGAAAATAGATGAACTGCTGAAATGATGCGGCTTAAGTATACATTACTCATCCTATGCTGTCTGGTCGTTCTTCCTGGGTTTTCTCGTAAGAAAAAGACTTCGGGATATGAACCTCTATTTGGAAAATCACAGGCAGCCTACCAGATTACTTCCAGTTCATTAAAAGGGGCTACCTTCTATTTGGTCAGCGGTCATGGAGGACCAGATCCGGGATGTATCGGCAAGTATAGAGGAAAGGAACTGCACGAAGATGAATATGCCTATGATATTGTTTTGCGTTTAGGCAGAGAATTGCTGAAACGTGGTGCTAAGGTTCATTTTATTATTCAGGACAAGAAAGATGGAATCCGAAATGCTGCGATATTGAATAACAGTAAGCGGGAAACATGTATGGGTGAAGCAATTCCATTGAATCAGGTAGCAAGGTTGCAACAGCGTTGTGATGCTATTAACCGGTTATATCGTAGAGATAATAGCAATTATAAACGTGCAATCTTTGTTCATGTGGATAGCCGTAGCAGAGGTAAACAGACGGATGTTTTCTTTTATCACTCACCTGGCAGTAAATATGGAAAACGTCTTGCCGATCAGTTGAAGCGTACTTTTACTGCAAAATATGACCGTCATCAGCCTAATAGAGGATTCAATGGAACGGTTAGTTCGCGTAACTTGTTTGTCCTTCGGAACTCAACGCCTTATGCTGTTTTTTTGGAATTAGGAAATATTCAGAACGCACGCGATCAGCAGCGTTTGGTGATACCCGACAATCGTCAGGCATTAGCCAACTGGATTGCTGAGGCTATGGTTAGCGATTATAAGAAAAGTAAGTAGTAACTGTGTGATATTCAGTTGTTGAAGAGAAATAGTTTAATTTTGTCTGTATAGGATAGGCAGTATATAGCTAACAGCTGAACATTGAAAAAGCAATAGCGGAACTTCTGTTCATTGAGCAAAAGTTCCGCTATTGCTTTTTCGCCTGAACCTGAGAAACACGTTATTCAGATATAAAGTGAAACTCTCAAGCAGGTGATTTTTATTAAGTTCTGCCATGAAAAGTTTTGATACTAAGACCTTTCTTTTTGGGCAGAACTTATTGATTTTTTATTGTCGGTCAGGTTTATTCTTCAGCAAGTAACAGCTCCATTACCTGACAAGCTGATTTAGCGACAGAAGTACCAGGACCAAATATAGCCATAACTCCATCTTTATACAGGAAGTCGTAATCCTGTGCCGGTATGACACCTCCTGCAAATACCAGAATATCTTCACGTCCCAGACGTTTCAACTCTGCAATGATTTGTGGAATTAAAGTCTTGTGTCCGGCGGCTAATGAAGAAACTCCTACTGCATGAACATCGTTTTCTACGGCTTCGCGAGCAGCTTCCTCCGGAGTCTGGAACAACGGTCCCATGTCAACATCAAAACCACAGTCTGCAAATCCTGTAGCTACAACTTTTGCACCACGGTCATGTCCGTCCTGTCCCATTTTGGCAATCATTACACGCGGACGGCGACCCTCTTTCTTTGCAAATTCTTCAGTCAGTTCGCAAGCTCTTGCGAAATCTGCATCCTTTTTACTTTCTGATGAATACACGCCTGAAATAGTTCTTATTACTGCTTTATAACGTCCTACAATTTTTTCACATGCATCGGATATTTCTCCTAATGTGGCACGTACGCGAGCGGCTTCTACAGCCAGTTCCAGCAAGTTGCCTTTACCTGTACGTACGCATTCGGTAATAGCTTCCAGTGCTTTGTCTACTTCGGCCTGGTTTCTTCCTTCGCGCAGGCGACGTAAGTTTTCTATCTGTTCCTGACGTACAGCTGTGTTGTCTACTTCCAGAATATCAATCGGATCTTCTTTTTCCAGACGATATTTGTTTGTACCTACGATGGTCTGTTCACCTGAGTCGATACGAGCCTGTGTACGAGCTGCAGCTTCTTCAATACGCATCTTTGGTATACCTGTTTCGATAGCCTTAGCCATACCACCCAGTTTTTCGATTTCCTGAATGTGTTCCCAAGCTTTATGAGCCAGTTCGTTGGTCAGCGCTTCTACATAGTATGAACCACCCCACGGATCTACATTTTTACATATCTGGGTTTCTTCCTGGATATAAATCTGTGTATTACGTGCAATACGTGCAGAGAAATCAGTTGGCAGAGCAATAGCTTCGTCCAGCGCATTGGTATGCAGTGACTGAGTGTGTCCCAGTGCAGCAGCCATTGCTTCGATACAAGTACGTCCTACGTTGTTGAACGGATCCTGTTCTGTAAGCGACCATCCTGAAGTCTGTGAGTGTGTACGCAGTGCAAGTGATTTCGGATTCTTCGGATTAAACTGTTTTACAATCTTTGCCCAAAGCATACGTGCAGCACGCATCTTGGCAATTTCCATGAAATGATTCATGCCGATTGCCCAGAAGAAAGACAAACGAGGAGCAAAGGCATCGATATCAATACCTGCAGCAACTCCTGCGCGCAGATATTCCAGACCGTCGGCAAGTGTATAAGCCAATTCGATATCGGCTGTAGCACCAGCTTCCTGCATGTGATATCCTGAGATAGAGATAGAGTTGAATTTCGGCATTTTTTGAGAAGTGTACTCAAAGATATCCGAAATGATCTTCATGGAGAATGCAGGCGGATAGATATATGTGTTACGCACCATGAACTCTTTCAAAATATCATTTTGAATAGTTCCGGCCATTTCTTCCAGTTTAGCTCCCTGTTCCAGTCCTGCATTGATATAGAATGCCATAACAGGAAGTACGGCGCCGTTCATAGTCATGGAAACAGACATCTTATTCAATGGAATACCGTCGAACAATACCTTCATATTTTCCAGTGAGCAGATTGAAACACCGGCCTTACCAACATCTCCCACTACACGCGGATGATCTGGGTCGTAGCCGCGGTGTGTCGGAAGGTCGAAAGCAACAGACAAACCTTTCTGTCCGGAAGCCAGGTTACGGCGATAAAATGCATTTGATTCTTCAGCTGTAGAAAATCCTGCATACTGGCGGATAGTCCACGGACGGAACGTATACATCATCGAGTACGGACCTCTCAGGTAAGGAGGAATACCCGCAGCATAGTTCAGATGCTCCATGCCTTCCAGGTCTTCTTTCGTATAAACCGGCTTCACCTGAATCTGTTCCGGTGTTCTCCAATTGGCTTTGATGTCATTGGCTTTTTGCCATTCCATACCATTTTGAGGATGGAATCCGTCATATATATCGATATTTTTAAAATTCGGTTTCATAGCATTACTTAATTCCTAGCTTTTCATTATATTCTTTCAAGGTCTCCAATACGTTGCAGCGTACATGTATGAAGTTTTCTATGCCGGCAGCTTTCAATTCTTCCATGCAAGCAGGAGCTCCTGCCACAATAAACATGGCTCTTCCGTTTACAGCTTTGAATGCCGGAATAGCATATTCTGCATATTCATCATCGCTTGAGCAAATAACAACGATGTCAGCGTTGGCTTTCATTGCAGCCTCTACTCCTTCTTCAACGGTTGGGAATCCCAGATTGTCTATTACTTCATATCCGGCACAAGCCAGGAAGTTGCATGAGAACTGTGCGCGTGCTTGTCGCATCGCAAGATTTCCGATAGTCAGCATGAAAGCTTTTGGACGTTTGCCAGAATGTTCTGTCTGCAAACGTAAAGCTTCGAATTCGCTGGCAGCACGGCTGGTTTCCAGTTTAGCAAATGAAGCTTCTTCCTCGTGATTATGTCCGCCACCACAGCAACATTTGTGTTCTGATGGGGTCTTTTCTCCTGCCAATTCGTTGAAATTAGGATACTGATTGGTTCCCAGCAGGATTTCTTTACGTTTCGAAACAGCTTCATGGCGTGCTTTGTTGCTTGTGTTAACAGCATTTTGTACGCTTTCGTCGAAGATAGACTTAACCATTCCGCCGGTCTCTTCTACTTGCAGGAACAAATCCCAGGCTTGTTTAGCAATAGAGACTGTTAAATTTTCAATATAATATGAACCGCCGGCAGGATCGACAATGCGGTTAAGATGAGATTCTTCTTTCAAAAGTAATTGCTGATTACGTGCAATACGTTCTGAAAAGTCATTAGGAGTTTCGTATGCTTTATCGAAAGGAGTTACTGTGATAGAATTTACTCCTGCAATAGCAGCACTCATAGCTTCAGTCTGAGTACGGAGCAAGTTTACATGAGCATCGAATAAGGTCAGATTGAAGCTTGAAGTTTCGGCATGAGCAATCATTTTACAAGCACATTCGCATTGCGGGTTGTAAGCTTTGACAATGTTTGCCCATAACATACGTGCTGCACGGAACTTGGCAATTTCCATGAAATAGTTGGAACTGATACCGAAGTTGAATTTGATCTTCTTTGCAGCCAGATTAACAGGAACTCCTGCTTCTGTCAATCTGTTCAGGTATTCATTTCCCCATGCCAGTGCATATCCCAGTTCCTGATAAATATAAGCTCCAGCATTGTTTAGTTGAAGTGAGTTGACTCCTATACAACGGAAATGAGGATATTCAGCCAGAATTTCTACCAGCTCTTTGGCTTTCGATATGATCGGGCTGACATCTTTCCCTTTTTGAAGCATTTTGCCGATAGGGTCGAAGTTTATTGAGCCGTACAGTTTATTCGGATCATATCCTTTTTCTTTGAAATAAGCAACGAGTAATTCAGCCAGCTGAGTAGAATGGCGCTGACAAGTAGTGAAGTTAATTTCTATACAGTCGCAACAGATGTCTTTCAGTAGAGTTGCGATGTATTCAGCACTCAAATCTTTGGGTTTAATGTGGAAACCCAGTGAGTCAATTCCCTTGTTCAGCAAATCAAGTGCTTTCTGGTTTGCTTCAGCAGGTTCTTCTACACGAACGTCCTGACGGATATACCAGGTATTGTCATCTTTTTTATTACCTCTGATGTAAGGATATTCTCCCGGAAGTCCTTCAGTTGTTTTAAGTCCTTCCAAATCTTCTTGGCGGTAAAACGGTTTTACTTTAAATCCTTCGTTTGTTTTCCACACCAATTTCTTTTCGTAATCGGCTCCTTTCAAGTCGACCATGATTTTATCCATCCATTCTTGTGTCGATACGGAGGGAAAATCTGAAAAGAGTTTTTCTTTACTATCTGCCATAGTGAATGAGTGTTTATGATATTATGATTTAAGTTAGTTGGCATGGAGGTTGGAACCCATGCGAGGCAAATATACAAAGTAAATTGCACATCCCGACAAAAAGTGAGTATTTTTTTAGGTTCAAATGTTTGACTTATTCTTTTTAATTGCCTACATTTGTGGCGCTTAAAAATATAATATTATGAATTGGATACAAGATTTATTAACTAATCCCGACTCCATAGCACATATAGTCGCATTATATTCTTTTGTAATTGCAGTTGGAGTTCTTTTGGGAAAAATCAAGATTTTCGGTATATCTCTTGGAGTTACCTTCGTATTATTCGTAGGGATTCTTGCCGGACATTTTGGATTTACAGGAAATCAGTCCATCCTTTCGTTTTTGCAGGATTTTGGATTGATCTTGTTTGTGTTCTGTATCGGTTTGCAGGTCGGTCCTTCTTTCTTCTCTTCTTTCAAAAAAGGAGGAATCAGGCTGAACATGCTGGCTGTGGGTATCGTGGCACTGAATATAGCGGTTGCCATAATTATTTACTATGCTTTGCAAGGTCGGGTGGAAATTCCGATGATGGTAGGTATTCTTTGCGGTGCGGTAACGAATACTCCGGGTTTGGGTGCTGCCAACGAAGCTTTGCAGCAATTAGGTTATCAAGGGCCGGAAATAGCTATGGGATATGCCTGTGCTTATCCTTTGGGTGTTATGGGTATCATTCTTTCACTTATTCTTATCCGTTATATTTGTCGGGTAAATTTGGACAAAGAAGCTGATGATATCCAGAAAGAAGAAGAGGCAAATCCTCACTTGAAGCCTTACAACATTGCCCTGAAAGTAGAGAATGCAGCATTGAGTGGAAAGAAACTTTCTCAGGTTCAGAGCTTTTTGGCAAGAGATTTTGTCTGCTCTCGTATTTTGCAGGATGGACATGTACATATTCCTAATGCAGATACGGTCTTGCGTTTGGGCGATGAAATGAACATTGTATGTGCAGAAAATGACTCTGAAGCGATTCAGGCTTTCATCGGTTCGAAAGTTGATGATGTAGACTGGGATAACCAGAGCAAACAAGACAAGCCGATGATATCACGCCGTATATTGGTTACCCAACCGGCTATTAATGGTAAGACATTGGGTGAGCTTCATTTCAGCAGTATGTATGGTGTGAATGTAACTCGTGTCAACCGTTCGGGTATGGACTTGTTTGCTGCGCGTCAGTTGATTCTTCAGGTGGGCGACCGTGTCATGGTAGTAGGACCACAGGATGCTATCGAACGAGTTGCCGATTTGCTGGGTAATCAGTTGAAGCGTCTGGATCATCCTAATATCGTAACCATCTTCGTTGGTATTTTATGTGGTATCCTTTTCGGAAGTCTGCCTATTGCATTTCCGGGAATACCTACTCCAGTGAAACTGGGTCTTGCTGGAGGTCCGCTGATTGTGTCTATTCTTATCGGACGTTTCGGACATAAAGTAAAACTGGTGACTTATACAACTATGAGTGCCAACTTGATGCTTCGTGAGGTCGGTTTGGTGCTGTTCCTTGCCAGTGTCGGAATCAAGGCTGGTGGAAACTTTGTTCAAACGGTAGTAGAAGGCGATGGTTTGCTGTATGTAGGTATCGGATTCCTTATAACCATTATTCCACTTCTCATCATTGGAATGGTAGCCCGCTGGCGACATAAAGTAAACTATTTTACATTAATGGGATTGATAGCCGGTAGTAATACAGACCCTCCTGCATTGGCTTATGCCAACCAGATTTCAGGAAATGATGCTCCGGCAGTAGGATATTCTACTGTATATCCGTTAGCGATGTTCCTTAGAATCCTTACAGCTCAGTTGCTTATCTTATTTATGGCTGGATAAGATATCTGTGATATATAAAAACGTCCTGGTGTTGATTTAATCAGACATCAGGACGTTTTTTTGTATATCAGAATCAATTTTCTTTACCTGCTACCCAGATAGAGGAAGAACATACCGATAAGCACAAGCAACAAGTCGATGGCTTTGCTCCTCAAATTCTTTTCATGGAACATCATTGCACCGAAAAGAAATGAAACAACTACGCTTCCCCTGCGGACCATTGATACGATAGAAATCATGGAATCTTCCATACTCAGGGCATAGAAATATACAAAATCGGCAGCCGACAGGAAGACAGAAATCAGGATGATACACCAGTCCCATCGGAAAGGAGTAGATGTTTTCCGTTTAGGCCACCATAAGAACATCAGTACTCCCCCCATCATGAAAAGCTGATAAATATTATACCATGCCTGTACCTGCATGTTATTGAATCTTCCCATAAGATATTTGTCGTATAGTCCGCTTACTGCTCCCAGTACTGCAGCCAGTACTACAAACCATATCCATCGGTCGTGTTTGAAATCGATACCTTCCTTTTTCCCTGAACGGCTCAGCATGAAAAAAGAAATTACAGCCATGAATACACCGATCCATTGATACAGGTTCAGGCGTTCTCCGAATATCAGCATGGCACCTACAAGGGTCATCACCGGACGGGTAGCATTAATCGGCCCCACGATAGTAAGCGGAAGATGCTTCATACCGAAATACCCGAATGCCCATGAAGACAATACAATAAACGATTTCAGCAAAATAAATTTATGTACTTCCCATCCTCCCGAATCGGGTACATAAAAAATAGAGTCTTGTAACATCTGCGGTGCGAAGTGTGACAGCAGGATGAACGGAATAAAAATAATACTCGAAAAAAGTGTATTGAGCGCCAGTACAGGAAGTACAGCATTATTACTCAATGACTTTTTCTTGAAAACATCGTAAAAGCCCAGCAACGCTGCCGAGCAGAAGGCTAATAGTAACCACATAATCTTTTTATATCGCTTTATAAATTTGGCTGCAAAGTTACAAAAAATCGTCAAAGATTTGCATAGCTCATGCGGTATGTCTACTTTTACTAAATTTCTACAACTGCAAAATTATCAGTAAAGTACAATGAACGAGCAAGTCTTGCATAAACTGAAAGTGCTGGCAGAGTCAGCAAAATATGATGTATCATGTTCTTCCAGCGGAACCGTACGCCGCAATTCTTCGGGAGGTGTCGGAAATACTGTAGGAGGGTGGGGGATATGCCATAGCTTTGCAGAAGACGGACGATGCATTTCGCTTCTGAAAGTGATGCTTACCAATTATTGTATTTACGATTGCGCTTATTGTATCAACCGTATCAGCAACGATATACCGCGGGCTACCTTGTCTGTCAGCGAGTTAGTCGAACTGACCATGGAGTTTTATCGCAGAAACTACATCGAGGGACTTTTTCTTAGCTCGGGAGTGGTGAGAAATCCTGACTATACCATGGAACGTCTGGTACGTGTGGCAAAAGACTTACGTACGATTCACCGGTTTAATGGCTACATACATCTGAAAAGTATTCCCGGAGCCAGCAGAGAACTGGTTCGTGAAGCCGGACTTTATGCCGACCGTCTGAGTGTAAACCTTGAAATACCTACCGAAGCTAATCTCAAGATGTTGGCTCCTGAAAAAGACCATCGCAGTGTGTATCTGCCTATGAGATATATCCGTGAAGGAGCACTTGAAAGTGCGGAAGAGCGGAAGCATCACCGCCATGTCCCGAGTTTTGCGCCGGCAGGACAGAGTACGCAGATGATTGTCGGGGCAACTTCGGAAAGCGACCGAGATATTCTGAAAGTTTCTTCTGCGCTTTACGCTCAGCCTACCATGAAACGTGTGTATTATTCGGGATATATTTCTGTCAATACCTACGACAAGCGCCTGCCTGCTCTGAAACAACCTCCTCTCGTGCGTGAGAATCGATTGTATCAGGCCGACTGGCTGTTACGGTTTTATCAGTTTCGGGTAGATGAACTGGTAGATGAGGCTAGTCCGGATCTCGATCTGGAAGTCGATCCTAAGCTGGCATGGGCATTGAAGCATCCGGAGTTTTTTCCTGTAAATATTTATACGGCAGATTATGAAACTCTGCTTCGTGTGCCGGGTATTGGTGTGCGTTCGGCAAAAATGATTGTCATGTCGCGCCGTTTCTCACGCATTGGTTTCTATGAACTGAAAAAAATGGGAGCAGTAATGAAAAAAGCCCGTTATTTTATTACGTGCAACGAGTTGCCTGACAAGACAATACACGAACTTACTCCGCTGGGTGT
>OOCC01000354.1_pt1 | contig 13569 bp, 9 predicted proteins | sample 1670971 | NCBI WGS metagenome assembly OOCC01 (sample SAMN06348109, study PRJEB24527) | human gut metagenome | biome: human gut; feature: ankylosing spondylitis patient; material: feces | host: Homo sapiens | place: China | collected 2015-10
CACCTGCGTTATCGTCTGCTACCTTATCTTTATAGCACTTCCTGGGAGGTAACCAGCAAAGCAGGCAGCTTTATCCGCCCATTAATGATGGATTTCCCGAAAGATCCCAAAGTACTTGATATGGATACCGAATATATGTTCGGACATAATTTCCTAGTACGTCCCGTTACAGACTCGCTTTATACATGGCAAGACAAAAATCAGAACGGTTACTTAAAAGATTTAAAAAAGATTGGAAATACAGAGGTATATTTACCTAAAGGAGCAAACTGGACAGACTTTTGGACCGGGCAAACTTTGGAAGGCGGGCAAACGATCCAACGGGAAGTACCCATTGATATTATGCCTATTTATGTACGTGCGGGATCTATCCTTCCTTGGGGACCAGCAGTGCAATACTCTACAGAAAAGAAGTGGGATAATCTGACGATTCGCATCTATCCGGGTGCTGATGCGGAATTTACCCTTTATGAAGATGAATTTGATAATTATAATTATGAAAAAGGTGCTTACACAACCATCCTGATGAAATGGGATGACAAAGAGCGCACACTGACTATTAACGAGCGAAAAGGCAACTACAAAGGTATGCTGAAAAACCGCAAATTCAACATCATACTTGTTGAACCGGGGAAAGGATGTGGAGATAAGGATAGCCCCACCTTTGACCAATCTATTTCCTATAAAGGGAAACAAGTCAATGTGAAATTATAAATACATTCCCCGTTGGTAAAGCTTCTTAAGTTTCATAACACAATCTGAAAAAAATCAATTTTGCCAACGGGACTTTATATATGACGGAAATAAATTCAAGAGATCAATAGAATTTATATCACTACTTGATATATTTATTGCAGATACTTTTTATCACTGATTAGAGAAAGCCATAAGATGGATGCAGATGTTATAACCTTTTTTCATTGATCTCAACATAAACAATATCGTACTCGGAAGATATGGCAGCATACAAATCAACTGCCACTGCCCCGGAATTCTTTATTCATCGATAGGACGTGAATATAATACCCAGGCAGTGGCAGTAAAAATAAAATCTAAAATTAAAGAAACACTCCCGCTTCTTACAGTTTTACTTTCTTTTTAGTACCCTTCGACTCATTGTGCAAACGATCCAACGCTGTCACCACATACTGGTACTTCGTTTTTCCATCGTTATAAGGTAATGGATAAAAATGATCACGGGTAATGGCTACAATATGGGAAGCATCATCCAAATTGACTTTTTCTTTTTTATCAAAGCGATAAACCACATATTGTACAGCTTTGTCCATCTCGTCCTTTGCCTTCGGAGCTGTCCAGAAGAGTACCGGACCTTCATACGTCCATACCATCTTCACCTTCTTTACTTTACCTGGAGCCTTATCGTCCATAAAAGGAGATTCAGGAATCAAAGCCGGATAACGATGATACTCCTTCTCCAACATAGTGCGGTAATTACCGGCGTTATCCACCACTGCTGCAGCATACCATTGACAACTTCCCTGCACGGTAGGAAGCGACCGTTGCAACTTCATTTTGGCAGGCATCTGGTTTTGTAACGGATTACGGGCATCCGCCTTGTTCACCGTACGCATCACATCCTGACCGATAAATAACGGACGCGAAGCGGCATGTTTTGCCCACCAATGTATCAAGTTGTCATAATCGGCAGCAGGATGACCTATTTCCCAATAAATCTGAGGGATATTATAATCTACCCAACCATTATTAATCCACATCAGCACATCTGCATACAAATCATCATAATTCTGAAGACCGCGTGTATCACTTCCATTCGGATCATTTTTCTTGTTGCGGTAGATACCAAAAGGAGAAACACCGAACTTCACCCACGGCTTACACTCGCGCACAGTTTCGTGAATTTCCTTTATCAGCACATTCACGTTGTCACGGCGCCAATCGGCTTTATTACTGTATCCGCGACCATATTGCGCAAAACTGACATGATCAGGAAAATCTTCGCCCGGGTTGGGATAAGGATAGAAATAATCATCCATATGAATGGCATCCACATCATAACGGGTAACAATATCGCGCACAATCTTGCAAATGTATTTACGGTTTTCGGGCAAAGCCGGATCAAAATAAAGTTGACCAGCATAATTCACGAAACGTTCCGGATTCTTATTATACGGATGAATGGGTGATAAGGCAGTAGTTCCCTTTGTCTTGGCACGGTAAGGGTTAATCCAGGCATGGAACTCCATTCCACGCTTATGGCATTCATCAATCATGAACTGCATCGGGTCCCAGTAAGGTGAAGGCACTCTGCCCTGCACTCCTGTAAGAAAGCGGCTCCACGGCTCATAAGAAGATTTATACAAGGCATCGGCTTCTGCACGTACCTGAAAAATTATCGCATTAATGCCTGCGCCTTGCAGACTGTTTAGTTGATTTATTAATAGCTGCTGCATCTTCTCTGCCGGCATCCCTTGGAACTGTCCATTCACACACTGAATCCATGCACCGCGGAACTCACGTTTAGGATAACGTGTCTGAGCACTGACAACAGAAGTAAAAAGTAGTGCTATCAATAAAAGAAGAATAGTTTTTGCTCTCATTTTGTTATTCTTGTTTAATACGCTTGCAAAGATAAGAAAACTTATAATTATCTTTGCATATTAAACCAAATTCAATAAAGAATGTCAGAAAGTAACTATATATCCATAAAAGGAGCAAAGGTAAACAACCTCAAAAACATCGATGTAAACATTCCACGCAACAAGCTGGTCGTCATCACGGGACTATCCGGTTCCGGAAAATCATCCTTGGCTTTTGATACATTATACGCTGAAGGTCAGCGACGCTATGTAGAAAGCCTGTCATCATACGCCCGTCAATTTCTGGGCCGCATGAGCAAGCCTGAGTGTGATTTCATCAAAGGTATACCACCCGCTATCGCCATAGAGCAAAAAGTGAACAGCCGCAATCCTCGTTCCACCGTGGGTACTTCCACCGAAATATATGAGTATCTGCGACTGCTCTATGCACGCATGGGGAAGACTTATTCCCCCATTAGCGGGCAACTGGTGAAAAAACATAGCATTGAAGATATTGTAAACTGTATGCTTTCCTTTCCTAAAGGAACGAAATACACGGTTCTCACTCCTATGATGCCCCGTGAAGGCCGTACACTGCTCCAGCAACTGGAAATGGACTTGAAACAAGGATTTACCCGTATAGAGGTGAACCGTGAAATAGTCCGTATAGAAGATTTTCTGCAACAAACAGCTGCCGAAGATAAAAAACAAAACATCTATCTGCTGGTAGATCGCATGACAGCCGATGATAGCAAAGACAGTATCAGCCGCCTCACCGATTCTGCCGAAACAGCCATGTACGAGGGAGACGGAAATTGCCTCCTCCGCTTCTACTCTGCTGACGGAAGTACGCAGCTGTTCTCTTTCAGCACTAAATTCGAGGCCGACGGAATTAAATTCGAAGAACCGAATGACCAAATGTTTTCATTCAATTCCCCTCTCGGCGCTTGTCCCGAATGCGAAGGCTTCGGTAAAGTGATAGGTATAGATGAACATCTGGTGATTCCAAACCGTGCTCTGAGTGTATATGACGGAGCTGTCCTCTGCTGGCGCGGAGAAAAGATGGGGGAATGGTTACAAGAATTCATTCATGAAGCTCCCGCCCACGATTTTCCCATCTTTGCCCCTTATTATGAACTGACACAGGAACAAAAAGATTATTTATGGCATGGACCTAGAAATAAGGCCTGTATAGATTCTTTCTTCAGAATGCTGGAAGAAAATCAATATAAAATACAATATCGTGTGATGCTGGCACGATACCGGGGAAAAACTATTTGTCCTGTCTGCCATGGAACACGCTTGAAAAAAGAAGCCGGTTATGTAAAAGTAGGTGGAAAATCCATTTCTCAACTGGTTGACTTACCTATTCATGACTTAAAAGAATTCTTCCGCACTCTAGAACTAGATGCACATGATACAGCCATCGCCAAACGGATCTTAACGGAAATTACCAACCGCATCAACTTCCTCATGGATGTGGGTTTGGGATATCTTACACTGAACCGTCTCAGCAACTCACTCTCCGGCGGCGAAAGTCAGCGCATCAATCTGGCCACCTCATTAGGCAGCAGCTTGGTAGGCTCACTCTATATTCTAGACGAACCCAGTATCGGATTACACAGCCGTGACACTGACCGGCTGATAAAAGTACTTCGTCAGTTACAGGAACTGGGAAACACCGTAGTAGTGGTAGAACATGATGAAGAAATAATCCGTGCTGCCGATTATATCATTGATATCGGTCCTCAAGCAGGACGTTTAGGAGGACAAATAGTATATCAAGGCAACATGAACGATCTTCAAAGAAACAGTAACAGTTATACGGTGCGCTATTTGTTGGGAGAAGAAAACATAGAGATTCCCCGATGCCATCGTCCGTGGAACAATTATATAGAAATAAAAGGTGCGCGTGAAAACAACCTTAAAGGCATTGACGTAAAATTTCCACTGAATGTAATGACGGTAGTTACGGGAGTCAGCGGTTCGGGGAAGAGTACGTTGGTACGTGATGTCTTTTACAAGGCATTGAAACGCGAATATAGTGAAGCTAGCGAACGGCCGGGTGAGTTCATCTCTTTGGAAGGAGATGTACAGCTGGTGAAAGATATTGAATTTGTAGACCAGAATCCTATCGGAAAATCATCACGCAGCAATCCGGTAACCTATGTAAAAGCATACGACGAAATACGCAAACTCTTTGCCGAACAGCCTCTTGCCAAACAAATGGGATATACTGCCGGATATTTCTCATTCAATACCGAAGGCGGTCGTTGTGAGGAATGTAAAGGTGACGGTACGGTAACCGTTGAAATGCAATTTATGGCAGATTTGGTACTAGAATGTGAGTCTTGTCATGGAAAACGTTTCAAGAGCGACACGCTGGAAATAAAATTCCAAGACAAGAGCATCTATGACATTCTGGAAATGACAGTGAATCAAGCCATTGAATTCTTTGCCGAATACAATCAAACAAAGATAGTGAAGAAACTAATTCCATTACAAGAAGTGGGATTGGGATATATAAAGTTAGGACAAGCCTCCTCCACTCTTTCCGGCGGCGAGAACCAACGCGTAAAACTAGCTTATTTTCTGAGCATAGAGAAAGCACAACCCACTATTTTTGTATTCGATGAACCAACCACAGGTCTGCATTTTCATGATATCAAGAAACTGCTGGAAGCATTTGAAGCCTTAATCAGCCGCGGACATACCATTATCATTATCGAGCATAATATGGATGTGATAAAATGTGCCGACCATGTGATTGACCTAGGGCCCGAAGGAGGAAATATGGGAGGAAATCTGGTAGTTGCGGGCACTCCGGAAGAGGTTGCAGCATGTGCGGCATCTTATACGGGACAGTTTTTACGTGAAAAACTGGCGATGGATTCTCCTGATTGATTTTTTATTCACCGCTGATTGTCCAAACTGACACAAATTATTAAATATGATTATACGCAATATACCACTAGATGATAAATGGGAATTTAAAAGTGATTTATTCCGTTCTGTAAATTTAGCATTTTGTGGTATGATTGCAGAATCATTTTACTAAAAATCTGTTTTAATGTTTTCCGCATTGTCAATCTAAATCTAAACGAAAATATGAGTAAATTTAGAATTGAATTAATAACCTTATAAATCAACAGAATATGAAAAAACTTTTTTTACTACTCTTGCTGTTCCCTTTCCTATTGGGATGTTCACAAAAAGAGAAAGAATTCACCGTTCTTCAATGGAACATTTGGCAAGAAGGAACTGTAATTCCCGGTGGTTACGACGCTATTGTGAATGAAATAGCCCGTCTTCGTCCGGACTTCGTCACATTGAGCGAAGTACGTAATTACGAAAACACCAATTTCACTGCCCGCCTAGTGCAATCATTAAAGGAAAAAGGAGAAACCTATTATTCCTTCTATACCTATGATACAGGTCTGTTAAGCCGATACCCCATCACTGATTCATTAACCGTTTTTCCCGAAAAGAATGACCACGGCAGTATCTATCGCCTTACAGCCGATATAAACGGACAGAAAATAGCAGTCTACACCGCTCATCTTGATTATTTGGATGACGCCTATTATAATGTACGCGGATATGATGGCTCTACTTGGGAAGAAATCCCTATCCCCACTACCGTAGAAGAAGTATTAAAGAGAAATGTAGCCTCACAACGCGATGACGCCATCAGACTATTCATTGAACAGGCAAAAAAAGATCGTGCAGCCGGCTACACCATCATTTTAGGAGGAGATTTTAATGAACCTTCACATCAAGATTGGACTGAAGAGACCAAAGACCTGTATGACCATCATGGCTTTGTAATCCCCTGGACAGTTCCTGTCCTGTTAGACGAAGCCGGATTGAAAGACGCCTATCGAGAATTCTATCCAGATGTATTAAACTATCCCGGCTTCACTTATCCTTCGGATAATCCGGCAAAGCCCGCCGACAAAATAACCTGGGCTCCCAAAGCAGATGAACGCGACCGTATAGATTACATTTGGTATTATCCCGAAAAGGGGTTGAAAGTGAAAGACGCCGCCATTTTCGGTCCGAAAAATTCCATAGTCCGTGCACAGCGTGTTCAGGAAACATCTAAAGACAAGTTTATAGAACCATTGGGCGTATGGCCTACAGACCATAAAGGAGTACTGGTTACTTTCCAATATCCCGCCAAATAATATCGTTTTTCCCAATATTTCTGTTATCTTTGTCCAATAACCTAATTTATTATCCTATGACCAAATGTACACATAAACAGTTAATGACCGCCTGTATGTTAGCAGGCACATTGATGTTGGGAGCATGTACCAGTACTCCCCCTGTAACAAAAGAGGTATCCATTGTACCCATAACCAACCATCTGGAGGAAACAAACGGTGCTTTTGTATTGAAAAGTAATACCTCCATCGGTGTTATTGACGCCGAACTAATTCCCGCAGCCGAGTATTTGGCCGATATGCTTTCCAGAGCCACAGGCTACGACCTTAAAGTCAAAGAAGGCGAAGGAACCATCACCCTTGCCTTGGGGGATGTTCAAGGAAAAGAAGGTGCCTATACCCTGACAGCCGAGAGCGATAAGGTCAACATTACAGGTAACTCTTACGGAGGTGTCATTGCAGGTATCGAATCACTCAGACAGCTGTTTCCCCCGCAAATAGAATCTAAGGAAATTGTTAAAGGTACAGACTGGGCCATACCGGCCGTTAACATTCAAGATGCCCCCCGCTTTGAATGGAGAGGCATTATGCTGGACGTATCCCGCCATTTCTACACAATAGGTGAGGTGAAAGAATTACTGGATGTCATGGCCCTTTACAAGATGAATAAATTCCACTGGCATCTTACCGATGACCAAGGATGGCGTATCGAAATCAAGAAATATCCTTTACTGACGGAAAAAGGAGCCTGGCGCAAATTCAATTCCCATGACCGCGAATGCATACGTCAGTCAAAGACTGATAACAATCCGGATATGGCAATTCCCGAAGACAAGATACGCATCGTAGAAGGTGACACCCTATATGGAGGCTACTACACTCAGGAAGATATCAAGGATGTCATAGCATACGCCAAAATACGAGGCATAGATATTATTCCCGAAATTGATATGCCGGGACACATGCTGGCAGCTGTAAGTAACTATGAAGGTGTTTCCTGTTTTAACGAAACCGGTTGGGGAAGTGTCTTCTCCTCACCTGTTTGTCCGGGGAAAGACTCCGCATTGGAATTCTGCAAGAATGTTTATACAGAACTGATAGCCCTTTTCCCCTATAAGTATGTACATATAGGAGGTGACGAAGTAGAAAAAACCAATTGGAAAAAATGTCCGGACTGTCAGAAACGTATGCATGACAATAATCTGAAAACTGAAGAAGAACTGCAATCATGGTTCATTCATGACATGGAGAGATTCTTTAACGAGAAAGGCAAAGAAATGATAGGCTGGGATGAAATCATTGAAGGCGGATTGTCTAAAACAGCCACCGTAATGTGGTGGCGCAGCTGGGTAAAAGATGCAGCGACCAAGGCAACGGCACAAGGCAACCCTGTCATTTTCACTCCTAACGGACAATTTTATTTGGATTATGCAGAAGACAAGAATTCTATGGCAAGCATTTATAATCTGGATACGACAGACAACCTGACTCCCGAGCAGCAGTCGCTGATTTTAGGAGTGCAGGGAAATATTTGGTGCGAATGGATTCCTTCCAACGCACGTATGCAATATATGGCTATTCCACGTTTGCTGGCTATTGCCGAACTAGGTTGGAGCAAACCGGAGCAAAAAGATTGGAGTGCCTTCCAACAACGCCTGTCTGATCAGTTTGAACGTCTCAATATCATGGGTATCAATTACCGTATACCCGATTTGGAAGGCTTTAATGCCGTCAACGCCTTTATCGGTGAAGGAACCATCAATGTAACTTGCCTTGACCCCACTGCGGAAATTCACTATACCACTGATGGCAGTACTCCTACTTTACAATCTCCCGTATATGAAGGTCCCATCAAAGTGACTGAAACCACAGACTTTACTTTCTGCACCTTCCGCCCTAATGGAAAGAAAGGTGACATAGTCAAGACCCGTTTCATCAAAAGTGAATATACTCCCTCTGTAACTGCCGCTCCTTCCAATCCGGGTTTGAAAGCTACATGGCACGAATTTAAAGGAAATAAATGCAGTGAAATAGAAAAAGCTCCGGTCAATGGTACTTATCCAGTGGAAGATGTTATGATTCCTAAAAAAGTAAAAGGAAATATCGGACTGATTATCAAAGGATATTTCAATGCTCCTCAAGACGATATCTACACTTTTGCACTCCTATCCGATGATGGTAGTACATTAACTATAGACAGTGAACAGATAGTAGACAATGACGGACCTCACGGACCTAAGGAAATAGTGGGACAAAAGGCATTGGCGAAAGGATATCATCCAATGGAATTACGTTATTTCGACCAAAACGGAGGACAACTGAAATTAAAAGTAACAGGTAGTGATGGTAAAGAAATTCCGTTCACGCATCTCTATGCGCATTAATCTCACATAAAAAGTTTTTCCACCACAGATTATACAGATTTACATAGATTGAATTTCAATGAATTCTCCCATTCAATAATCTGCGTAATCTGTGGTGGAATTACATCAATCAGAAGTAAACTCCGAACCCTATCTTGAAGCCTAATTTACTAAATTCTGAAATATCACTAAAACTCAAGTCATAATATACAGACGGTTCAATAGTCACATTTCTACCCAAGAAAAAAGCATATCCGACTTCCGGTGTCAAACAAACCAGATTCTTTTTAAATCCTACACAAGAAAGGTGTTTATACGCCATTCCTAGTCCTCCATAAATACCGCAACTGGAAAAATAATAACGTCCCTGTGCACCAATACTGGTTTCATCCATTCCATGTTCTACATAATTGCCTTTAAAATTCAGCAACACAGCCACATTATCGGCTACAAATGCGCCGCCGGTTAAAGCAAAACCAAAATTTGTTCCTTCATTCTTGCTATGAGATAGGTCAAGCCCTGTCAATGAAGCATTCACATACCATACATCCTTCTCAAATTGAGCATGTGCACTCAGTGCAGTCATTACCAACAGCATCAAGCTGACTAAAATTTTCTTCATAATGTTGTCGTTTAATAGTTATTTTTTATTTTCCAAATCACGTTCACGTCTTTCCTCCGCCTTTTCTTTCTTACGAAGGACAATCCATAACAACGCTATAATCATATAGGATAAACCTACTGTGAGATACTTTTCCGTATCACTTATTTCCGTATTGCGCGGAATAAAATAAACGGCCATCGCCGTAGTATAAACCAATAAAGCTACAGGCAACCAAATCGATTTTCTATATTTTTTCATAAACTATGCTGTTTTGTTTCCTATACCAACTTGCAAACCCTATAGCGGCTACCAACGTGCAAAGACCACCGATTATATAAGATACATAATCAGAAAGTGCCAATCCTTCGGGAGCAATGCAAATATAAGTAGAACATACAGCCGTCATAAACAGGGCAGGAAACAAGGTGATATAATAATTCTTTTTCGCACGTACTAGAAAAACAGTGACCGCCCACAAAGTAAACACAGACAAAGCCTGATTACACCAGGCAAAATAACGCCATATCATATCAAATCCCGCCGCATCACGCTGACTGTACAACAATATACCGATAGTTACCGCAAAAATAGGAATACAAATCAATAAACGTTTCGCTATACTTTTTTGTTCCAAATGCATAAAATCGGCAACAATCAAACGAGCTGAACGTAAAGCGGTATCTCCACTGGTAATAGGAGCGGCAATTACCCCCAGTACAGCCAATAAACCTCCTATCGTACCCAACCATTCCTTGGTTATGCTGTCCACAATAATCGAAGCATTACTCTCCTCCATACCATTTTGATGAAAAAAATAAGTAGCGGCAGCAGCCCAAATCAATGCCACTATCCCTTCGGTCTCCATCGCTCCATAAAAAATAGGACGGCCATACTTCTCATTCTTCATACAACGTGCCATCAGTGGAGATTGTGTGGCATGAAAGCCACTGATGGCCCCACAAGCAATAGAAACAAACATTATAGGAAAAATTGGTAATCCGGCAGGGTGGGTATTATGCAGCCCGTCCGTAATTTCGGGCAATGCCGGATGATTCCATAACAACATCACCAAAATCCCCACTGCCATAAACAATAAAGCAATGGCAAACAATGGATATATTTTTCCTATAATCTTATCTACCGGCAACAATGTAGCCAACATATAATAGACAAATACGACTATAATCCAAAAAGTAACATCCATATACTCCGGAGTAAGTTTGGCAAGCAATCCGGCAGGTCCTGCCACAAAAACCGCTCCGACTAATATCATCAGCACAACCGTAAAACCACGCATTAACTGCTTTGTGGGAAGCCCTAAATAACGACCGATAATTTCCGGCAAACTCTCGCCCTCATGCCGAATGGAAAGCATTCCGGACAAATAATCGTGTACCGCCCCGGCAAAAATGGTACCTAAAACAATCCACAAATAAGACGCCGTACCAAACTTCGCTCCCATTATAGCACCGAAAATAGGTCCTAAGCCGGCTATATTCAAAAATTGAATCATGAAAATCTTCCAAGTAGGAAGTGGAATAAAGTCAACACCATCCGCCATGGTCAGGGCAGGTGTCTTCCTTATCTTGTCAGGACCGAACACACGTTCCACATAACTTCCATACAAAAAGTATCCGCCTACAAGAACCCATAATGCAATAATAAAGGTTATCATATTCTATTTTTTGTTTTGTTGGGGCAAAAGTAACGAATTAATTGATTACTTCGTATCTTTGCCCTAAAATTAAAGTAAATGCGAACATTCTTTATAACTTTATTACTAGTCATAGTGAGTTTATCACCCGTTTTCTCACAACCTAAATATGAAATCCGTGCCACCTGGCTCACTACGCTTGGAGGAATGGACTGGCCTCGTAACAAGGCAATAAACGCATCAGGCATCCGGCGTCAGCAAAAAGAATTATGTGATATACTGGATCGTCTGAAAGCCGCCAATTTCAATACGGTATTGTTGCAAACCCGTCTGCGCGGAGATATGATTTATCCTTCCGCCATAGAAACTTTCGCCGAATCACTGACAGGTAGCACAGGAGGGAATCCCGGATATGACCCTTTGGCTTTCGCCATCGGAGAATGCCACAAACGAGGCATGGAACTACATGCATGGATTGTTACGATTCCTGCCGGAAATACCCGTCAAGTACAATTGCAAGGACGTAGCTCCGTAGTACGGAAAAACCGGACTATTTGCAAACTTTATAAAGGTAACTGGTACTTGGACCCGGGAAATCCGGGAACCAAAGAATATCTGTCATGCATAGTAAAAGAAATAACTTCCCGTTATGATATAGACGGCATTCATTTCGATTACATCCGCTACCCTGAGCAAGCCGACAACTTTCCCGACAAGGACACCTACCGGAAATACGGCAAAGGTAAGGAGTTGAAACAATGGCGGCGTGATAATATCACAGATATTGTGCATAGGCTCTATACCGACATCAAGACTATCAAACCCTGGGTGAAAGTCAGCAGTTCCCCTATTGGCAAATACCGAGATACCAACCGATACCCCTCCCGTGGATGGAACGCTTATCATGTAGTTTACCAAGATGCTCAGAAATGGCTAAAAGAAGGTATTCATGATGCGTTGTTCCCGATGATGTATTTTCAGGGAAATAATTTCTATCCTTTTGCATTGGATTGGAAAGAGAATTGCGGTAACCGCTGGATAGTACCAGGTTTGGGCATTTATTTCCTCTCTCCCGACGAACAAAATTGGCCGTTGGACGAAATAGTCCGCCAACTTCATTTCACCCGTCAGATAAAACTAAACGGACAAGCCTACTTCCGCAATCGTTTTCTATTGAACAACACCAAAGGCATTTGGGACGAACTCCAAGAGAATTTCTATACCACTCCGGCATTGATTCCCCCAATGACCTGGATGGACAGCATCCCCCCATCCACTCCGGCCATGCCTTCCCTGCAACTGTTGCCGGACGGCAAAATGCACATGAGCTGGCAGATTTCCACAGATAACAACGGAGGTCTTGTCACCTATCATCTTTATGCCTCGGATACCTATCCGGTAGATATCACAGATGCCGGAAACTTACTGGAAACCTATCTCACCCATACGGAATACGAATATACCCCTATTTCACCTTGGCGACAAAAACGTTATTTTGCCGTAACTGCTGCCGACCGTTTTGGAAACGAAAGTGCTCCCTTGGAACTGAATGCAATTTCAGAAACAGACATGCCTTTACTAAATGACGGAGATATTCTCACCCTGCCTGAAATAAAAGAGGCAAAGACAGTGAAAATATTTACTGCTACCGGTGAAGAAATAAAATATTTTGTTTATGCACCCCAAATGTCCATAGCCTCATTACCCGGCGGATTCTATACAGTATATATCTTGAATAATGCAGGAGCACAAACCTTTGTCGGAACAATCGTAAAATAAACACATAGCAAAAAGTAAATTTGGGCAAAGCGTAGCGAAGTACATTCAAAGTGTTATTCTACGTGAAGAAAGGCAGTGCCAAACCCAACGGCAACCTGCCTCTGATGTGTTGTATCACGGTGGACGCGGAAGTTGTAACAAAATACTCAAAGATATAGGCATACAATGCGGTTTCAAGGTTTGTTTGACCTACCACGTGGCAAGACATTGTGCATTGTCTTTATCGCTCAAATTGAATGGGTTGCAAAGATTGGCTTCTTGATAGGTAACGATTTAGAAACGAGCGAAGTTCTGTATTCTGCCTTGTTAAACCCAAAGAACGCTGACTTCAAATGCAAAGGTAGTGGATTAGTTTGGATTATTATCATTCTTGTCCTTTAATCTTTTGATTTCTTTATCAAAATCACTTTCAAGCAAATCCATTTCGCGTTTGCGATAGATGGCG
>OOCC01000355.1_pt1 | contig 13551 bp, 9 predicted proteins | sample 1670971 | NCBI WGS metagenome assembly OOCC01 (sample SAMN06348109, study PRJEB24527) | human gut metagenome | biome: human gut; feature: ankylosing spondylitis patient; material: feces | host: Homo sapiens | place: China | collected 2015-10
TCAGAGGGCCGTTCTCAACAGCCTCCATGGCCTCCTCTTCGGCAGCCTTTTCCTCGTCGTCCTCGCTGGACTTGGTGTTGCCTTCCTCGTCCAGATCCTCGGTATAGCTCCGGCTGTTCTCATCCTCCTCGAACGAGAAGCGGGCGCTGTTCTTTTTGATGTACTCAGGTGCGCCGTACTTCTGGCGGTCGGCCTGAAGGATGTGGGCAGCCTCGGCACCGGCGTGGATGCGCTTGCTCAGGTCCACTTCCTGCTCCGCGCTCAGCAGCGGGATCTGGCCGATCTGCTTGAGGTAGTTCTTAACGGGGTCGTCCAGCAGTTCGTCCATGGCAGCCTTCAGGTCTGCAGGGTTCTCCTCGCTCTGCTCTTCCTCGTCCTCGCTGATGCCCATATCATCGTTGTTGTTCTCGGCATTCTCGACCTCGGCCATGATGCTGTCCACATCCAGCGTAGGCTCTGCATCCTCTTCCAGAACCTTGATGCCGCGTTCTTCCAGAAGGGTGTAGAGCGTTTCCTCATCCATTCTGCACTGTGCAGCCAGCGCCTTGGCCTCCTTGGCCGAAATGGTGCCTTCGCCTTTCGTCAACAGTTCCTTTAAAGTCATGCCCATTTTGCTCTCTCCTTCTTGCTCCGGGGATGCTCCCGCCGGGGGAAATCCTGTAATAAAGTGTTCCTGCGCATCAGATCACAAGTCCTCCGTTCACGCCGAACACCTGACCGGTGATGTAGCCCGCACCCTCGCCGGCAAGGAACACCAGCAGCTGCGCCACTTCGTCTGCGCTGCCAAGACGGCCCACAGGGGTCTCTTCGGCCAGCGCGGCCTTATCCTCGGCGGTGAATGCTGCCATCATATCGGTATCAATGACCCCGGGCGCAACACAGTTCACTGTGATGCCGCTTGGGCCTTCTTCTTTGGCCAAAGCCTTGGTCAGGCCGATCAGGCCTGCCTTTGCTGCAGAGTAATGCACCTCGCAGCTGCCGCCGGTCTGGCCCCACATGCTGCTCACGGTCAGGATGCGGCCCGCCTTGCGGCGGATCATGCCCGGCAGGGCCAGCTGGCACAGGTGGAACGCGCCGCTCAGGTTCACGTCCAGCATGTGCTGCCACTCCTCCGGGGTGATATCGGTGAACAGCTTCTGCTGGGCAATGCCCGCGTTGCTCACCAGCACATCCACATGGCCCACGGCCTGCTCCACGGTGTGGAACGCCACCTCACAGCTGGCGCGGGAGGCCACGTCGCACTGGACCGCCAGCAGGCCCGGCAGCGCCTTTTCCAGCGCCGCCGCCGCCTCGGCGTGGGTGTGGTAGAGCACCGCCACCCGGTAGCCCGCCTGCCAGAAGGCGCGGGCCGCCGCAGCTCCGATGCCCCGGTCGCCGCCCGAGATCAGCACGCAGCGCCCGTTGGCCGCAGGGACTGCCGGTTCCGGTACAGCCTCCACCGGCGGTTCCGTTTCCGCGGCCGGTTCCGGCGCAGCTTCCTGCACCGGCTCCTGTTCCGGCGCAGGGGCCCGGGATGCCTCGTCCTCATCGCTCAGGTCAAAGGTCAATTCAAATTCATCATCGTACAAGAGTCAGCCCTCCTGCCGTTTGTTCTCTGCCTGCAAAAAATCCCGCAGGCAGGAAGGTCCCGCCCTCCACCGCACCCATGGGCTGCGCTCTGCTCCTCTTTCCGGTCAAGGCCGGTCCTGCGGCGAGCCCGCTGGTCTGTGCGAGTGTTTTCGACAAGTTACCATTAAATAATATAACACAATTCGACGAAAAAAGAAAGTGGGAACCGCCGTCTTTTCACGCAGTTCCCACTTTTTTTCACGTTCTCAGGGGGTCACGGGCGGTTTCCAGCGGGGCTTTGCGGCCCGCTGCTCCCGCAGCCGGAGGAAAAACGCCTGCAGCAGCGCCTGCGCCTCCTCCGCCCGCAGGCCGCGCTCCACCACCGGATGGTGGTTGAAGGGCAGGGCGAACAGGTCGGTCACGCTGCCGCAGCACCCGGCCTTGGTATCCGCCGCGCCGTACACCACCCGCCTGATCCGGCTGTTGATGATGCCGCCGCTGCACATGGGGCAGGGCTCCAGCGTAACGAACAGCTCACACTGCCACAGCCGCCAGCCGCCCAGCTTTTTGCAGGCCGCGTCAATGGCCAGCAGCTCGGCGTGGTGGAGGGCGTTTTTCTCGGTCTCGCGGGTGTTGTGGGCGGCGGCGATGATCTCGCCGTTCCGGGCCACCACCGCGCCCACGGGCACCTCGCCCAGCGCGGCGGCCCGTGCGGCCTCCTCCAGCGCCGCGCCCATCAGCTCATAGTCGGTCATCCCATTCCCCTTTCTGCCAGCGCCCGGGCCAGCACCAGCCCATTGTTCAGGATATGCAGCACCACCCCGGGTGCAGGACTGTCGGTCTGCTCTGCGGCCCACCCGAAAATGAGCCCCATGCCCAGCGCGTAGCACTTTTCCGTCAGCGTTCCGTGCAGGGCCGCAAAGAGCACAGCCTGGCAGAGGTTTGCCGGGTGCTCCCCCAGCGGCCGCAGCAGGCGCAGCAGCGCCCCCCGAAACACCAGCTCCTCGGCCAGCGGCAGCACCAGCAGGCTGCGCAGCGTGCCGGGCACGCCCTGCGGCAGCTCTGCCGCCCCGCCGGGAACCAGCACATACCAGACCGCCGCCAGCCCAGCCCAGGCCAGTGCCGCGATGCCTGCCGCCCGCAGGCGGCGGTTCTGTTCTGACATCTTCTCCGTCCCCTCTCCGTTTGGAGGTGCGCTGTTCCGCTGCTTCGGAACGCACAGCGCACCGCCCCGCAATGCCTGATGCCCATTGTATCATGTTCCGGCCCGTTTGTGCAAGAAAACGGAGCGGAATTGCGAAAATACGAAGAAATATTGATTCAAACAATTGACATTTCCCGTCGTCTCTGGTATATTCCTATACGACTTTTTGATTGATTTGGTCGGGTTATCCGTTCTTGGCCCCGTTGGAGGTATTACTATGATCCGCATTCTTACCGATTCCGCATCCGACATCCTGCCCGCTGAAGCCGAGCAGCTGGGCGTGACCGTCATCCCCCTGAACGTCACCCTGGAGGACGGCACCGTGCTCCGGGACGGCGTGGACATGACCCCCACCGTGTATTACGGCGTGATGGCCCGCTGCCACAAGCTGCCCACCACCAGCCAGCCCAGCCCTGAGCTGTTCCAGCGCTTCTTCCTTGAGGCGGCTGCCGCCGGGGACGAAGTGGTGGGCATCTTCCTCTCCCATGAGCTGTCCGGCACCTGCCAGTGCGCCCGGCTGGCCGCAGACATGGCCAATGTGGACAATGTCCTCTTTGTGGATTCCGAGAACGTCTGCCTGGGCGAGAGCCTGCTGGTGCGGCTGGCTGTTCAGCTGCGGGATGCCGGAAAGACTGCCGGGCAGATCGCCGCCACCCTTGAGCACGCCAAGGAGCATCTGCATCTGGTGGCTGTCATCGACGACCTGAAGTATCTGCGCAAGGGCGGCCGCCTGCCCGCCGCCGTGGCCGTGGCCGGTGGGATGCTGGGCATCAAGCCCCTCATCACCATCAAGGAGGGCAAGGTCGTTATGGCAGGCAAGGCCCGGGGCCTGCCCGGCGCTTATGTTGCCCTGTTCAAGAAGATCGAGGAGCTGGGCGGCATCAGCACCTGCACCGACGCGCTGGCCGGTTACACCCTCGCCCCCCGCGAGGTGCAGCCCATCCAGACCTACCTGCAGGAGAATCTGGGCCGGAACGAGGCCCTTGTGCGCCAGATCGGCTGCGTCATCGGCACCCACGCCGGCCCCGGCGCGTTCGGCCTGGCCTTCCTCGATGAGGGCTTCACCTTCTGAGCTTACCCAATCAAAAAGAGGAACTGCTTTCCCGGCAGTTCCTCTTTTTTGTTGGTTTACAGCACCGCGTCCGAGACGATCTTGCCCAGCAGGAGCACCAGAACCACAAGCATCATGGGGCGGATGAACTTTGCGCCGTTCTTGAGGGCGAAGTGGGAACCCAGCAGGTTGCCCACAATGCCGCTGATGGCACAGGGGATGCCGATGGAGAACACCACCAGCCCGCTGGAAAGATACGTTACCAGGCTGGCGTAGTTGCTGGCAAGGTTGAGCACCTTGGCGTTGCCGCCCGCCGTGCGCAGGTCAAAACCCATCAGGGTGGTAAAGGCGATGATGGCAAAGGTGCCGGTGCCCGGGCCAAAGATGCCGTCGTACAGGCCGATGCCCAGCCCGATGGCAAGGGCCAGCACCGCCTTTTGGGCGTTCAGGGTGCCGTCGTCCCGGTTCTCGTCGGGCAGGTCCCGCCGCCAGAGGATGAGCACCGCCGCCACCGGCAGGATGATGAGCATCATGGTGCGCAGCACCTGATCGCTGAGCAGGAGCACGATGTGGGAGCCCAGCGCGCTGCCCACAAAGCTGCCCACAGCCGCCAGCAGGCCGACCCGGATGTTCATGGCTCCCTTCTGGAAGAACTGCGCCGTGGCAAAGGTGGTGCCGCAGGCCGCGCTGAATTTATTGGTGCCGTAGGTGTAATGCACCGGCAGGCCTGCAAACAGATAGGCGGGCAGGCTGATCAGACCGCCGCCCCCTGCCGCCGAGTCCACAAAGCCCGCAAACCCGGTCATCAGCATCAGAAACAGCAGCATTGGCAATGATAATGTAATTTCCATTCGTTCTACTTTCCCACTCTTTCGTTTACTTCAGATACAGCTTTCCCTCGCAGGCCAGGATCTGATCCAGGATCATCCGGGACACCCGGGCACCATAGACCATGGCGGGGTGGTCGTTGTACTCGATGATGTCATGGAACTCCTTGTTCATCAGAACGATCACATACTCGCCGTAGGGGGTGTGGATGATGCCGCCATCGTTGCGGCAGGCGTTCATGCTGCCGCTCTTGCTGGCCACCCAGATAAGCTCCGGCTCGCCGGTCTCCTCGCAGTCCAGATAGAACTGGGGGAAATCGTGGGTCAACATGGTGTTGTAGTGCTGCTGGCGGAAGATGCCCAGCATGGCGGCGCTGGCTTCCCTGCTGACCAGCGTGCCCTTTGCCACCTGCGCAAACAGGGCGGCGTAGTCCCGGGGCGTGGTGGTGCCCAGCTTGTCGTAGCGGTCAAAGTGGAGGGGATTGTGCAGGACGGTGTGCCCAAAGCCCAATTCCCGGATGCAGGCATTGATGGTGTCCAGCCCCAGGTAATCGATGATCATATTGGTGGCGATGTTGTCCGAGCAGATGATCATCATGGTGGCGGTGTCCTTCACCTTGAGCTTTGCCCCCACGCCCAGGGCCCGGAGCATCCCGGAGCCGTCCACGAACTGGCTGGCCTCGTAGGTGATCTCCTCTTCCAGGTCAGCCCTGCCCCGGCTGGCCTGCAGATACAGCACCGCCAGAATGAACGCCTTGATGGTGGAGGCCGTCTCGAACTCCTCGTCGGCACCGATCTCCACCGTGCTGCCGCGCAGGTCGTCCACAAAAACGCTCATCCTGCCCTGATAGGAATAGAGCTCTGCGGCAATGCGCTTTTCCAATGTCATATTCTGATCCATCTGGAATCCCTCAACTTTTCTATACTTTCCGTTATACTTTATCCTTACCGTTAAGACATAATTATCATTGAAAACATTGATTTCATTGGTTCTCATTGATTCTAGTGCAATGATGAGCAATGATTTCAATGAATTCAATGAATCTTTTGATACTAACGGTGATTACAGGTTGTTTTCAAAGAAACGCTGTGCGTTGCGGAAGAAGATGGCTTCCACCTCATCCTCGGTGAAGCCCTCTTTCCGCAGGGCATCGGCCAGCAGGGGCATTTTGGAGCAGTCGCTCAGTTCCAGCTTGCCGCCGATGCCGTCAAAGTCACTGCCCAGACCGATGATCTCAATGCCGCCCACCTGCTTGAAATGAGCGGCGTGTTTGGCCATCAGGGCCGTGGTGCTGCGGCACAGGTCGGGGCTGGGCTGGTCATCCAGAAAGCCTGCGCAGTAGTTCAGGCCCACCAGGCCGCCTTTTTCCGCCATGACCCGGATCATCTCATCGGTCAGGTTGCGGCAGTGGGGGGCCAGGGCGCGGCAGTTGGAGTGGCTGGCCGCAAAGGGGCGGGTGCTGTGCTCCGCAATGTCCCAGAAGCCTTTATCGGACAGGTGGCTCACATCGGCAATGATGTGCAGGCGCTCCATCTCGGCCAGGAACTCGAAGCCCTTCTCCTTCAGGCCGGTCTCGGTGTTGGGCATACAGGGCCAGATGGGGCCGTTGCCGGGCACCACGTTGGGGCTGGCCAGCTCGTTCTCGTGGTTCCAGGTCAGGGTCATCATCCGCACGCCCAGCTCGTACATCCGGCGCAGCACACCCAGACTGCCCTTGCAGCAGCCGGCTTCCTCAATGGTCAGCATTCCGCTGATCTTGCCCGCCTCGGCGTTTTTGCGGATATCCTCGGGGCGGTAGACAGGGGCGATCCTGTCGGAATACCGCTCCATCATCCGCTTGAACACGTCGATCTCTTCCAGCGCCGTCACCAGCGGGTCCGCGCCCGGGGTGGGGTCGGCCAGATTCACAAAGGCGGCAAAGCACTGGAGCATGTAGTCGCCCTTCTCCAGCTTTTCCAGATCGATGTGGCCGTTGTTGCGGGCAAAGGTCTGCCCGTCGCCCCGCATCTCCGCGCGCCGCAGCTCGCTCAGGGTGTCACAGTGTAGATCAAAGACTTTCATCGTTCATGTCCTTTCTTAACAGCTTCTATGTTAAACCTCTCCGGGATGCCGCCCCTTCGCAGCAGCTGGCGGCTGAACCCCCCAGTCGCCTGCGGCGACAGCCCCCGCTAGTAGGGGGGCCCTTGGCATGGCGCAAAGCCCGCCCTCTTTGCCAAGGGCTCCCCTACTAGGGGAGCTGTCAGCGAAGCTGACTGAGGGGTTTAATCCGTCCCATTGGCAAGCGAAGCAGACGCTGGGTGCCGCAACCCGTACGGTGGCATTGCAAAGCAATGACGGTGGGGTTTCGTCTTCAGAACACACTCCCCACCGCATACAGACTCTTGACCAGATCTTCCCGGTACAGCGGGTCGGCGGGGTCAAGGCTGTTGATGACCACGCCGCCGCTGGCGGACGCGCCGGTGGAGTGGATGTAGCGGCCCTCGCCGAGGTAAAGGGCGATATGGCCGGGGAAGTAGAGGGCATCGCCCCGCTTTTTGTCCGCAAAGGGGATCTGGTGCATGGGCCAGCCCTCCACGATCCTGGCATCCCGGTAGATGAGCACGCCGCACTGCATATAGGCGCTGCTGACAAGGCCGGAACAATCAATGCCCCGGCCCGACTTGCCGCCCCAGCGGTACTCGGTGCCCAGATACTTTTTCGCCTGCGCACAGACGGCATCCCGGAACGCTTCCTCGCTGCCGTCGTACCACGCCTGCAGTGTCTGCGGCACCAGCTCCCCGGCGGTGACATTCCGGGCCTCGGCCAGTGCGTCATCAAAGGCCAGCCCCTCCCGCTGGGAGAACACAGCGGCCATCTCAAACCGTACCGGCTCCAGCGCCACGTCCCGGACATAGCCGGTGCGGCCATCCAGCAGGGCCACCCTGGCCCAGCCTGTGTGGGCCTCGGCCTCTTCGGACGGCTCGGGCAGGCGGCAGAGCAGGCAGCCCCGCTCCAGTTCCAGCATCCGCACCCCCTGCACCTTGGGCAGGCTGAGCACATCGGTGGCACGGCCCACCAGCACCAGCGGCTGGGACAGGTAGTCCCGCAGCGCATCCTCGCTGACAAATTTCAGCGCATCCCGCCGGACAAAGCCGTGGTAGCCGTAAAAGGTGACCACCTCGGCCACCTCCGGGGAGAGGGGCACCCCCTCGGCGGTCACGCCGCCGGGGGCGGTGCGCACCTGACAGGCCTGACCGTACAGCCCCTCGTCCCCGATGGTGGAAACAAGGCCCGCCTCGCTCTGTTTGGTGGTCTGGGGCAGGTCGTAAATGGTCACGACAGGCCGGGCAAATATGGCGTATTGCATCATTCGGTTCCCTCCAACAAATTCAGCAGCTCCTCCGGCTTCATGCGCAGGATGGCACCATCCGCGCTGCCGGTGACGGTCTCGGCCAGATCTTGCTTGGCCTGCTGCAGCTCCACGATCTTTTCCTCAATGGTGTCCTGGGCGATGAGCTTGTACACCTGCACCGGGTTCTGCTGGCCGATGCGGTAGGCACGGTCGGTGGCCTGATTCTGAGCTGCCACGTTCCACCACGGGTCGTAGTGGATGACGATATCGGCGGCGGTCAGGTTCAGGCCGGTGCCGCCTGCCCGCAGGGAGATCAGGAACACGCTGGCCTCGCCGCCGTTGAAGCGGCGCACCAGCTCTGCACGCACCGGTTTGGGGGTGGAGCCCTGCAGGGTGAAGTGGCTCACGCCCTCTGCGTCCAGCCGCTTGGCCAGCAGTTCCAGCATGGAGGTGAACTGGCTGAACAGCAGGATGCGGTGCCCACTCTCCACGGCACTGGTGACCAGCTCGATGCAGGCATCCAGCTTGGCGCTGCCGCCTGTCCAGTTGTCGGCAATGAGCCGGGGGTCGCAGCAGATCTCCCGCAGGCGCATGAGGACGGCGAACACCGCCATCTTGTCCTCGGGCTTGGCGGCCCGCAGCTTCTCCCGGGCATCCACCACGGCGGCAAGGTAGAGCTTGCGCTGCTCCTCCTCCAGCTCGATGCGGTAGACATTCTCTGTTTTGGGGGGCAGCTCCTTCAGCACCTCGGACTTCATCCGGCGCAGGATGAACGGCCCGGTGAGCTGGTTCAGCCGCCGCACCGCCGCCGGGTCGTTTTCCTGCGTGATGGGCTTTTCAAACCGGCTGCAGAAGCTCTTGTAGGGCGGCAGGTAGCCCGGCATCAGGAAGGAGAAGATGCTCCACAGCTCGCCCAGGCGGTTCTCCACGGGGGTGCCGGTCAGCGCAAAGCGGACACGGCTGTTCACCCCGCACACCGCCTTGTATTTCTGGGTGGTGTGGTTCTTGATGGCCTGGGCCTCGTCCAGGATACAGGCGTAGAATTTCTGGCTCTCATAGAGGGTCTCGTCGCGGCGGAGCAGGTCGTAGCTGGTCACCACCACATCGGCCCCGTCCCACTGCTCGGCCAGCTGGGCCCGGTGGGCGGCATCCCCGTCCACCACAACGCAGTTCAGCTCCGGTGTGAACTTCCGGCATTCCTCGGCCCAGTTCAGCACCAGCGAGGCCGGGCAGACGATGAGGCTGGGCAGGGGGTTCCCGCCCTGCTCCCGGAGTGCCAGCAGATAGCTGAGCACCTGCACCGTCTTGCCCAGACCCATATCATCGGCAAGGATACCGCCCATGCCGTAGCCATCCAGCGTGCGGAGCCAGCGGTAGCCGTCCCGCTGGTATTTTCGTAAAACTTTTTGTAGAGATACAGGCGGTGTATACTCGCTGTCCTTCACCGCATGGAAGCTCCGGCTGAGCTGGCGGAAGGCATCGTCCCGGTTGAAGCGGATGCCGTTCTGCCCCGAGAGCGCCCAGTCCAGACTGGGGGCCCGGTACAGGGGCAGCCGGGCGTGGGTCTGACCCAGTTTGGCCCCGGAAAGCTCCAGTGTCTCGTTCAGCTCGTCCAGCACCTCCATGGAATCGTCCAGCCGGAGCAGACGGCCATCGCGCAGGCGGTGGTAGCGCTTTTTCTGGTGGAGCGATCTCAGCAGGGCTTTCAGCTCCCCCACCGGGAACTCCCCCGTGTCCACCTCCAGGTCGAGCACGCTGCCGTGCACCGACACCCCCACCGAGATCTTTGGCGGTGCGGCCTGCATACTGCGGAAGGCATCGGTCAGGTAGACCTCGCCCTCGGCCAGCAGGGCCGGGACCCCCTCATCGAGGAAGCGGTAGACTTCATCCTCCTCATAGGCATCGTAGTGGGCGGCAAGGCCGTTGCCCATGGTATCCGGCCCCGGCTCCAGATACCGCCCCAGCAGCCGCCCGGCCCGCTGTTCGGCGCGGGCATCCCGCAGCAGACCGGCAGGCCCCGGTTCCTCCGGCGTGACGCGGTCCTCGCCGTACAAAAATTCAAGGTGTGCCCGCACCGTTTCCCGCGTGGGCGCGTCGAGATAAAACTGCACCACCGGCTCCAGCGGGATCTGATTCAGCAGCAGGCGTTCGGGGTCCTCAATGGTCACCCTGCTGCCCAGTTCTGGCAGGACATAGCTGCAAAAGGCGGTGGCATCCCCGGTGGTAAAGAACAGGCTCTTGCCGCACAGCGCCTCAAGGGCGGGCCGCATCCGGGCGCTTTCGGCCCGGTCCAGCTGCCAGATCGTATCCTCACTGTATAAATAGTCGTTGTCTAAACCCGTTTTCCACCCCAACGCAGGGGTCACGGACACCTCCACGCCGCCCCGGCGCTTTTCCACCCGCATGGTCAGGGCCGGGATGCCGGTCTTGAGGGTGTAGCCGCCCAGATTGCCGGTGGGGGCATAGAGGGCCACCAGTCCATCAAAGATCTCGCCGTTCAGCGGGATGCCCCCGGCAGGCCCGCTGCGGGGCGCATTGCCATAGCTGCGCAGAGCCGCCTCGGCCCCTTCCTTTGCACTGAGCTGCCGCCGCAGCAGGCGGAGCAGCTGCTGTGCCTCCGGGGCAAAGGCCTCCCAGCTGTGCTGGAATTCCAGCGCCTTGCCGTAGCTGATAAAGCCGTGCTTCTCCACGGCCCGCAGCAGGTCCGGGATGCTCTTTACCACATACTGCCGCCCGCCGTCTGCCGAGATGCGCAGCCGCAGCCAGGGCAGCTCCCCGGGCAGCAGGGTCAGCTCCGGCTCCAGCTCTGCGGCGTGGGGGCGCAGCTCCGCGTGGCCGGTCACGCCGTCCACCTCGGCCAGCGCTCCCTCCTGATAGGCCTGGAGCAGCCGCCGTGCCTCGTAGTCAGATTCCGGTTCCTCGCCCCGCCATTTCTTGCCGAACAGCATCTCCAGGCTGGAGGCATAGCTGTCCCTGCGGGGCGGCTCCTCAGGCTGGGACGTTTGCAGGTTGGCCGTGCCCCGCACCACGCCCGGGATGCTCTCCGGGCTCTCAGAGGGCCTTTGCGGCGCTCTGCCGGAAAGGCCCTGACTCTCGCTGTCCCACATCAGCAGCGCGCCGATGTGCTTGCAGCAGGGCCCCTCGCCGTTTTCGTTGTAAGGGCAGGAGCAGCTGGCGCTGACAAAGCTGCCGTTTTCCCGCAGCCAGACCTGGGTCTGGTACAGGCTCCGCCCGCCGCCGCGCACGTCGGCGCTCAGGTGGCGCACGCCGTTCCCAGCCACTTCGCAATTCAGATCCTGTATCCGGTCCGTGTAGGCCTTGGCCCGCGCGAATACCGTGCCGCCCAGCAGGTAGCGGATCTCTTCCATGTCCATCCGGGGTCTCCCTCCCTCTGCAATGCTCTATTGGTTAAGCATACCGCACCGGCGGGCGGGATGCAAGGGGTACCGGGAAAAAAATTCCGGAAAGCACAGAAGCGCCTCATCCGGGAGAGGATGAAGCGCTTCTGTACTTTGGGAATTTTGGAACACTCAGCCCGCATTGCGGTTTACAGGCCAAGTGGGGGTTGGTTTAGGGCTGCTCAGGCGTTCTGCTTGAGCTCCTGTGCTTTCTGCCATGCTTTCAGCACATCGATCTTGCTTACGGTGTTGTCGGGATAGAATTTCATCTCTTCCGGAGCCGTGCCCTCATCGTTCAGGTCAGGGATAAGCTCGTTTTCCATGGCCCAGCGGGCGGCGTGCTGCAGGTCCATATCCCGCTCTTCCTGACCGACATCGGGGTAGAGCAGTTCGGATTCGGGCATGGGCTTGCCTGCATCCTCCCACAGCATCATGGCAAGGGCGCTGCGGTTGCTGGGGAAGTAGGGCAGATTCAGCAGCTTGCCTGCAAATTCAGCGCCCAGAGAATAGGCCTGATAGCCCAGCACTGCACCGCCGACAACAACAGTAGTGCCGATCACGATGGGGCCAACGATATCGGGCTCGTCATCTTCAATGGATGCATCCTGTGTCATGGCTTTCAGGGTCACGCCCTTTGCAGGCATCTCAAAGGCAAAGCTTTCCTTATTCTGATAAGCGTTCGGATCATCCAGACCGGTGATATCCCAGTGGCCAAATTTCAGACCGCTATCTGCAAAAGCATCCTTATCAAATGCAACACTCACCGTTGCACCCTCGGGGACATTAAAGGAACCGTCCTCGTTGGCATTCTTTTTAACGATCTCGGTGATATCCTCGGGGTCAGCACCATCCTTGCCGGGCACTGTTACGCTGGTGATAACGCCGTCCTTCAAGGTCAGGATGGGCATTTCAGACACAACAAAGTCTTTTTCGTCCTTTGCCAGCTCATTCTTATCCTGCTTGACAGCAGCGGTCAGGGTCTGCTTGCCGGTCTCCTTGGGGGTAATGCGGAACTCGTAATCCTTTGCGCCGTCATCCAGGTCGATTTCCAGACCATCGGCAGGCATATCCTTCCAGTCATCGCCGTCCTTATACTGTACTTCGCCGTTCTTACCGCCAAAGTCGATTTTACCCTTGCCGGTATCATCCTTCGGGTCAACCTTTACGGTAAAGTCCTTGCTTTCGCCTTCCTTGATGACGGCATTCTCCAGGCCCTCAATGGCCACAGTGGTGTGAACACGGCCTGCAACGGTATAGTCCTTGTCCGCTGTGCCCAGCTTCACATCATCCCGCACCACAGCTGCGGTCAGCGTCTGCTCGCCGGCATTTTTGGGGGTAATGTGGAACACATAATCATTCTTGTCACTGGCCAGATCAATGGGCAGGCCGTCATTCGGCATGGGCACGTATTTGTCGTTTTCGTCCTTGTATTCGATCTCGCCGTTCTTGTCGCCAAAGGTCAGGATACCGGTACCGGTGCTGCCCTTATGGTCAAGGGTCACGGTAAACTCTGCCGATTTTTCCGCTTTGATCTCACCCTTCAGACCGCTGATGGTCACGCCGACCAGCTTGGAAAAGCAGCGATATTCCTGGCCATCCGTGGTCTTTTTGTAGTCCACCAGATAACCCTCATTCGCACTCGTCAGGTTCAGATTCTTCTGGTAATCCGTTCCCGTGGTGGCTGTCGTCAGCTGACGGCCATCCTTGGGGTCTGCACAGTCAACGGTTGCATTGTGATCGAAAGTCTCTTCAATCGTGATTTTCTGATTATCATTCAGATAAATGTCCGTATCATTGTTTTCAAACTGGACATTTCTCAGAATAACATCTGGTTTACCATTCCGTACTCGGATACCATATTTTGCACCTATGATTGTACCACCGTTGATTTCTGTTTTGGAAGTAATATTTACATTGTCTGTGCCGTCTGCACGAAGTGCCGCACGGTCTGCGCCACTGCTTACCTTAATGATACCGTCATTAAATTCCATTTTGCCAACGCCAACATTTACAATAGCGTCAGCGGTGCCTCCTTCGCTGTTAAATTCCGGCATGCTTACGTCCTTGTCAATTATAACCTGTGCCTGATTGCCAAGGACCTGACCGCATTTTGTGCTGGTAAATGTTCCGCCATGAATCTCCATGGTACCATTTTCTCTGGAAACCATGAGCGTTGAGCTCTCAGAGTCAC
>OOCC01000383.1_pt1 | contig 12670 bp, 10 predicted proteins | sample 1670971 | NCBI WGS metagenome assembly OOCC01 (sample SAMN06348109, study PRJEB24527) | human gut metagenome | biome: human gut; feature: ankylosing spondylitis patient; material: feces | host: Homo sapiens | place: China | collected 2015-10
GGGGTTGGTGACGGTCAGGGTGTGGTGCACCGTCCTGCCCTCCAGCCGGAAGGTGCTGGTCAGGACAAAATCAAACGGGAAGCGCTCTGCCTTGCTCTTTTCATCCGAGCGCAGCTCCAGCCGGATGGTGTCGCCCTCGGCGCAGAGCAGGGTGTGCTCCACGTCCCGGGCAAAGCCGTGCTGACCGCCGGGGTAGGTCTTGCCCTTGTGGGTAAAGGCCCCGCCGGTCAGCTTGCCCGTCCAGGGGAAAAGGATGGGGGCATGGCGCTTCCAGACAGCCGGGTCGGCCTGCCAGAGCATCTCCTGCCCGGCGGCATTTTTCAGGCTGACTGCTTCGGCACCATGGGTATCCACGGTCAGGGTCAGAAATTCGTTGTGAATGGTTGCCTGCATGATTCATCTCTCCTTTTTATCTGTTGACGATGTGCTCGCCGTTTCCTTCCAGCCAGGTGCGCAGGTTCCGGGTGGTAATGTCCATCAGGTTCTGCAAAGCCTCCCGGGTCGTCCACGCAATGTGCGGTGTGAGGATAGCGTGGGGTTCTGCCCGCAGGGGGCTTTCCTGAGGCAGAGGCTCGGTGGCAAAGGCATCGGCCCCGTAAAAGCCCAGCTGACCACTGTGGAGGGCCGCTGCCACGGCCTCCTCATCCACCAGCGCGCCCCGGGCCGTGTTGAGCAGAATGGCCCCGGGCTTCATCTTCGCCAGCGCCTCCGCGTTGACAAGGCCCCGGGTCCGGGGTGTAGCCGGGCAGTGCAGGCTGAGGATATCGCACCGCCTCAGCAGGGTATCATAATCCACGAACTCTACACCGTCGGCGGCGTATTCGGGCCGGACGGTGCGGGTGCAGACCAGCACCTCCATGCCAAAGGCTCTGGCAATGCGGGCCGACTGCCGCCCGATGCTGCCATAGCCGTAAACGCCATAGGTCTTGCCGTAGAGCTCCATCTGGGGCAGCAGGCCGATGCTCTCCGGGATATCCAGCTGCCAGCACCCCTGCTTGACGGCACGGTTGTAGCGCTCCGCGCACTGGCAGATGGCCAGCAGCAGGCTGAAGGTCATCTGGGCCACGCTGTAGGTAGAATAGCCCGGCACATTGGCCACTGCAACGCCGTGGCGGCGGCAGGCTTCCAGATCCAGGTTGTCAGTTCCTGTGGCGATGATGCCCACCCATTTCAGGTTCGGGCACTGCTGTAAGATCTCCTCATCGATGCGGCACTTGTTCAGCAGAACGATGTCCGCATCTCCAATGCGGGGGGCGATCTCCTCGTAGGCCGTGCGGACATAACTGACGGTATCGGGCACCAATGCCTTTACCCCCGACCAGTCGAGGTCGCCTTCCTCCATGACATAGCTTTCCAGAATGACAGCTTTCATCTCAGTCCTCCAACAATACGTCCTCGCTCAGCACCTGACCGATGGGCTTGGCAATGCACAGGTCGGCCTGCGCATCCGCCCCGGTGGGCTGCATGTTGATGACCACCAGATGTCGGCCACGGAAGTACCGGATGAGCCCCGCCGCCGGGTAGACCACCAGACTGGTGCCGCCGATGATGAGGGTATCCGCCTTGCGGATGGCAGACACAGCCCCGGAGAGCACTTCCTCGTCCAGCCCTTCCTCGTACAGGACGACATCCGGCTTGACGATGCCGCCGCACTTGGGGCAGCGGGGCACGCCGGTGCTATTGGCAATGAAGTCCACATCGTAGAACGCGCCGCACTTCACGCAGTAGTTGCGCAGGGTGCTGCCGTGGAGCTCGTAAACGGTCTTGGAGCCTGCCGCCTGATGCAGGCCGTCGATGTTCTGGGTGACGATGGCTTTCAGCCTGCCCTCCCGCTCCAGCTTTGCCAGCCGCAGGTGGGCAGCGTTGGGCTTTGCCCCTTTCACAATGAGCTTATCCCGGTAGAATCGGTAGAACTCCTCGGGGTTCTCCTCCCAGAAGGTGTGGCTCAGGATGGTCTCGGGCGGGTAATCATACTTCTGGTGGTACAGGCCGTCCACGCTGCGGAAATCGGGGATGCCGCTTTCGGTGGAGACCCCCGCGCCGCCAAAAAAGACGATGCGGTCGCTCTCGGCAATGATTTTTTCCAGTGCAGGAACCATAAAAAGAAACGCTTCCTTTCCGGCAGATCGTTGTGTTTTGGATAGCTCCAGTATAACACAAATCCAGAGGAAGGGAAGCGTTTCTTTTTTGATGGGATTTTCCCTTGCTCAGCGCCCGTTTTCGGCAAACAGGGTCCCCAGCGCATCCAGCAGATCATGCGGGAGCATCCCGGTTTCCCCGTGCAGGGCAGCGGCACGGTCGGCAGCTGCACCATGGAGATAAACGGCACAGGCAGCGGCCTCAAAGGCAGGCAGACCGCAGGCCAGCAGGGCGCTGGTCATGCCCGCCAGCACATCCCCGCTGCCGCCCCGGGAAAGCCCCGGGTTGCCGGTGGGATTGACCGCGCAGCGGCCATCCGGCCCTGCAATGACAGTGTGCGCCCCCTTCAGCACCACCACAGCATTCCATGCTTTCGCATAGCGCAGCGCCGTGCCTTCCCGGTCCGCATTGATCTCTGCCGCAGAGTGTCCGGTCAGCCGGGCCATCTCGCCGGGGTGGGGCGTTAAAATCAGTTCTCCTTGAGGGTGAGGCATTTTTTCCGTTTGGAGCAGGTCAGCAGCGGCGTTCAGGCCGTCCGCATCCAGCACCGCACTGCCGGAAAAGCCGGGCAGGAGCGTTTTCACCAGCGCCCGGGTCTCGGCGGCACGGGCCGCGCTCTGGGCCGTATAGCCCAGCCCGGGGCCAACCAGCAGGACAGAGACCTTCTGCCGCCGGATGCGGTCGATATTCTGGGGCGAGATGCCGCCCTCTGCCCCCGCCTCGCAAGGGCAGAGGCAGCACTCGGGCAGGCGGGCGGCCACCGCCGCCAGCACCGGCTCTACACTTGCCAGCGTAACGATGCCGGCTCCGGTGCGCAGGGCACCTTCCACCGCCAGCGCCGCCGCGCCCCGGTAGGACGCACTGCCCGCCACCGCCAGCACGGAGCCAAAGGTTCCCTTATGCGCATCCCGGGGGCGGGGCTGGATCTTTTGCCAAACAAAATCAGAAGTTGTTTCAAACATAGGCGGCTCCTTTCGGGTGAGATTTCGCCCTCTCAGTCAAAGCCTTACGGCTTTGCCAGCTCCCCCAAAGGGGGAGCCTATTGCGGAAAGGCAGCATTGCCTCTCCCTTTGGGAGAGGTGGCAGCGCGTAAGCGCTGACGGAGAGGGCGAGGATGTTACCCTTCTCCCTGCAAATACCTCCGGATCTCCTTCTCCGCCTCCTGCACTTCTTCATGGAACATGCGGGCAGAGACCCGGAGGGCACCATGGCCCAGGATGATGACCTGTTCCATGCCATCGGAGGTAGCCACGCGGACGCGGCGGCCCTTGCCGATCTCATGGGTGACACGCTCGATGAACATATCGGCGGTCTCGGCTTCCCGGGTGTAGACCACATGGATATTGTGGTACTGCTCTATGCTGCCGGGGCTGCCCGGCACACGGTAGGCATCAAACACAAGGATGAGCACGCACTTCTTAAAGCCCTGATAGTTGCAGAGGATGTCCATCAGCCTGCGGCGGGCCGCTTCCAGGCTCTCTTTGGAGAGTGCGTTCAGCTCGTCCCATGCAAAGATGATGTTGTAGCCGTCCACCAGCAGGTATTCGGGCTGGATCTCCCACTGCTCGGCGTTGAAATCGGGGCGTTCCCGCTTCTGGGTGGGGCGGAACGCCGCCAGCGGGTCCCGCTTGATGGGCCCATAGGTCTGTTCAAAGATCTTCAGCAGCTCGGCATCCTCTTCCAGGGTGGCGCGGTAGGCGGCCATCCGGCGGGGGCGGGCCTGCACCGTTTCCTCGGTCTTTGCAGTCTTGCCCCAGCCGCTGTCCACATGCATGTGGCTGCGCACCTGCTCCCAGGGCACCACAAATCCGGCCCCGTGGGCGCAGAACACCGAATCTGCCGGGTTGTCGAGGTCGTGTTCCGGCTCATAGCCCGCGGCCTCGATGACCTCCGCTGCATTGTGGCAGGGACGGTAGCCGTCCAGCGTCAGGGTCAGGTGTCCCCTGCCCCGGGTGTAGCCCACCACCTCCATGGGGTAGCTGCGCATGGTGGAGGCCGGTGCCGTGCCGGTGAGCAGGGTGGTATCCCCGTCGGCTCCGGTCTCGGGCGGGTCAAAGCTGCCGCCCATGTTCTGGATATCGTTCATGGCGCGGCCCACGTTGTCAGAGGGCAGCTCCAGCCGGAAGGCATACCACGGCTCCAGCAGCTGGGTCTTGTGGATCTGGTCTGCCATCATCAGGCCCTGCCGGACGGCGCGGTAGGTCGCCTGCCGGAAATCGCCGCCCTCGGTGTGCTTGAGGTGGGCGCGGCCCGCAATGAGGGTGATCTTCACATCGGTCAGGGGTGCCCCGATGAGCACGCCCAGATGCTGCTTTTCCTCAAGATGCGTCAGCACCAGCCGCTGCCAGTTCTTGTCCAGCACCTCTTCCCGGCAGTCGGTGGCAAACTGCATTCCGCTGCCCCGGGGCAGCGGCTCCAGCTTGAGGTGGACTTCCGCATAATGGCGCAGGGGCTCGTAGTGGCCCACGCCCTCCATGACTTCGGTAATGGTCTCCTTATACAGGATTCCGCCGGGGCCGAAGCTGACCTCCAGCCCGTAGCGCTCGGCCAGCAGGCTTTTCAGCACCTCCAGCTGGATCTCGCCCATCAGCTGGACATGGATCTCGCCCAGGGTCTCGTTCCAGACCACGTGGAGCTGGGGTTCTTCTTCTTCCAGCCGATGGAGCTTTCCCAGTGCGGCATGCATGTCCGCACCCTCTGGCAGCACCACCTGATAGCTCAGCACCGGCTCCAGCACCGGCAGGTCGCTGTCCCGTTCCGCCCCCAGACCCTCGCCGGGGCGGGCTTTGGTCAGGCCGGTAACGGCGCACACCTGGCCGGGCCCGATGCACTCCGCCAGCGTGAATTTTGCGCCGGAGTAGAGTCGCAGCTGGTTGGCCTTTTCGGCCCACGGCTCCCCGTCGACCTCTCCGGTGAGCTGGGCTTTCACCTTGAGCACGCCGCCGGTCACCCGCAGCCAGGTCAGGCGGTTCCCCTGCTCATCCTGGCTCACCTTGAACACCTTGGCCCCGAAGGCTTCCAGCGCGGGGGCCGGGCGAGTATAGCGGTCCAGGCCCTCCACCAGCGCATCCACACCCTGCAGCTTCAGGGCTGAGCCAAACCAGCAAGGAAACACATGCCGCCGGGCAATGGCAGGGATGAGGTCGGTATCGGTCAGGCTTCCCCGGTCCAGCATCGTCTCCATCAGCCGCTCATCGCAGAGAGCCAGCGCCTCGTCCCGGTCGGCCTGCTCTGCCCCAAAATCCACAAAGCCATCCCCCAACCGACGGTTCAGCTGGGTCAGAAGCGCTTCCCTGCCCGGGCCGGGCAGGTCCATCTTGTTCACGAACACAAAGGTGGGGATGCGGTACCGCCGCAGCAGCCGCCAGAGCGTCTCGGTATGGCTCTGCACGCCGTCGGTGCCGCTGATGACCAGCACCGCATAATCCAGCACCTGCAGTGTCCGCTCGGTCTCCGTGGAAAAATCCACATGGCCCGGGGTGTCCAGCAGGGTAAAATCGGTATTGCCCGCCGTGAAGAGGGCCTGCTTGGAGAAAATGGTAATGCCGCGCGCCTTTTCCAGCGCGTCGGTGTCCAGAAAGGCATCCTTATGGTCCACCCGGCCCAGCTTGCGGATGGTGCCGGTGCCGTAGAGCAGGGCCTCGGAAAGGGTGGTCTTGCCGCTGTCCACATGGGCCAGAATGCCGATGACCAGCTGCTTGTGCTCTTGTTCCATGCCGCGGCCCCCTTACAGCACGCTGGCGATCAGCGCAGCAGCAACCAGCGGCAGGCCCAGCACCAGATTGGAGAGCAGGCTGCAGTAGGTGCGCTCCTCGGGTTCCAGCTCCTCAAAGGAGACGATCTTTTCATCCGCATAGTCGATGATGGAGCGGGTGGAGTGGATCTTTTTCTGCCGCTTGCCCATCCCCTTGAATTCCTCCAGCAGGTGGTGGATGGTCACGCCATCCAGCCGCAGGTAGTCCACCCAGGCCCAGATGAGCAGCACCACGCCGCACAGAAAGCCCGGGGCCTCCCAGATGGTAAAGGTACCATCGCTGACATAGCGCCGCCATAGCAGCATCAGCACGGCCACAATGGAGGTGCGGGTCACGGTCTTATATAAAATGGGGTGGAACATGCGCTCCTTATTGATACAGATACACTTTATTGTATCATGTATTTATGAAAAAAGATAGCTGTTTTGTGCGCACAGCGTGAACAGTTTCTCTCTTTTGCCTGTCCTTCATAGATATATAGTTCTTTCCATTTTATAGTAATTTTTTCCATATTCTTTTCCCATGAAAGTGTTTGTCACCGTTTTGTTTCCAATTCTATGCTGCGGCGGATTGACTTCTTTCCAGTAAAGTGCTAAAATATACAGTGGTGCGACTTTTGTCTTTCCTGTGCACTTTTTGGAAAAGGAAAAACGCGCGGCTCTGTCCGCGCAAGATCTGGGAGGATCATCCAATGAGCTTCAATTTTGATCGCCGCACCTTCCTGAAGGGTGCAGGTGCTGTGGGTGCCGCCAGCCTGCTGGCAGCCTGCGGCGAAAAGTCCAACAACACCGGCAATGGCGCTGCCGCCAGCGGTGCTGCTGCCCCCAACTCCACCGGCGCTACCCCCCTGAAGGAGTTCATCTCCTTTGAGAGCGGCAACCGTGAGCTGGAAAGCTGGAACATGCTGTACAGCCAGAGGGCTGAGGATGCCAACGTGGTCACCAACCTGTGGGACGGCCTGCTGAGCTTTGACTGCTACGGCAAGGTGGTTCCCGCCATCGCTTCCAGCTGGGAGCACAATGAGGATGCCACCGTCTGGACCTTCCACCTGCGGGACGACGTGGACTGGGTGGATTGCAACGGTGAGGTGAAGGCTCACCTGACCAGCAAGGACTTCCTGGTTGGCTTTGAATGGGTGATGAACGCCATCAAGAACGAGGCCAACAACACCTCCATGCCCAACGATACCATTGTGGGTGCTTACGAGTACTACCAGCTGACCAAGGAAGCCGGTGACGCTGCCGCTGATATGACCTATGAGGACATGCTGGCTGCCGGTGTGGGCATCGAAGCTCCGGATGATTACACTCTGGTGTTTACCTGCCCCAACGCCTGCCCCTACTTTGATACCGTTGCTGCCTACACCAGCTTCTACCCCGTGGCTCCCGCTCTGATCGAGGAGCTGGGTGTCGAGGGCTTCCGGAGCTGCGACAACACCACCATGTGGTACAACGGACCCTATGTGGTGGAGGAGTACATCCAGGGCAACACCAAGAGCTACATTCCCAACCCCAACTACTACGATGCTGCCAACGTCAGCCGCTTTGAGCGTTTCACTGTCACCATGATCAGCGACGGTGCCATCAGCCTGCAGCTGTATCAGAACCGCGAGCTGGACGAGGTGGATCTGGGCGAGAGCAGCATCACCACCATTCAGTCCGATCCCTCCAACGAGTACAATCAGCAGCTGTGTGAGAAGCGTGCCAAGAAGTTCAGCTACTGCTTCATCTTCAACTACGACAAAATGAACACCGATGGCACCCCCGATGAGAACTGGAACAAGGCCATTGCCAACAAGGCGTTCCGTCAGTGCTTCTCCAAGGGCATGGTGCTGAACAAGTTCTTCGCCCGTTACAACCCCATCAATCCCCTGAAGTGTGAGAACGACTTCTTCACCATGAAGGGCCTGTGCTACACTTCCGATGGCACCGACTACACCAACCTGGTGGCCAAGGAGATGGGTCTGGACGGCGAGGCTTACGATGGCAAGACTATGAAGCGCCTGCGCGCCAACAACGGCGACATCACCGAGCTGAAGAAGCAGGCCATGGAAGAGCTGAGCGCCATTGGTGTCACCTTCCCTTGTCCACTGCTCCTACTACGTTCTGGCCGGCTCCACCTCCGCTCTGGACCACGCCACCGTCCTGAAGCAGTGCTTCACCGACAGCTTCGGCGACGACTTCATCGTGCTGGATGTCAACACCTTCGTGTCCTCCACCATGAAGGAAGTCGTGGCTCCCAAGCTGCAGAGCTTCACCCACATGGGCTGGGGCGCTGACTTCGGTGATCCCATCAACTTCCTGACCCAGATCATCATTCACGATGAAAACGCTTACTACAGCTGCAACATGACCAACATTGCAGGCATTGTGAACAATGGTCCCGCCAGCTACCAGACCGAGCTGGTGGCTGCCTATGAGAAGTTCACCGATCTGGTGAACGAGGGCCGTGCCATCGTTGACGACACCGATGCACGCTACGCAGCATTTGCCAAGGCCGAGGCCTACTTCCTGGACGAGAACCTGATCTTCCCCACCGTCTACGATATCACCTGGTGCCTGACCCACGTCAACGAGTACAGCAAGATCAACGCAATGTATGGTCCCTGCAACTACAAGGCTGTGAACTGGGAGACCAGCGAGGAAGCCTACACCACCGAACAGTACGATGAGTTTGCCGCCGCATTTGACGCAGCCGCTCAGGCCTGATCCAGTGGACCAATAACCAATCGCAAAAGCAGAACCGGACGTTTTTGAAGCGTCCGGTTCTTTTTTCTCTCCATGGCAGCACAAAACCCCGCCGCGCGGGAAAGCTCCCAGCGCGGCGGGGTCATTGTGTTAAAATACAGGAAAGCGGTTCAGCTTACAGCTGGCTTTCATACTCCTTGCGGTAGCCTTCCAGCTCACGCTGGTTGCCATACACAAAGTGGCCATTTGCGATCTCTTCCCAGACCGGCTTATCCACGCTGTAATCGTGGATCGAGGGGGCATAGACCAGCAGCTTCTTGTGCTTTTCCAGGCTGGGGTCAGGGATGGGAACCGCGCTCAGCAGGGCTTTGGTGTAGGGATGCAGCGGATGGAGGAACAGCTCCTCCGCCTCAGCCAGCTCCACGATGCGGCCCTTGCTGATAACGGCGATACGATCCGAGATGAACCGGACCACCGACAGGTCATGTGCAATGAACAGGTAGGTCAGACCGCGGCTCTTCTTCATCTCGTTGAGCAGGTTCAGCACCTGTGCACGGATGGAGACATCCAGTGCGGAGATGGGCTCATCGGCCACGATGAACTCCGGCTCCATGACCAGAGCACGGGCAATGCCGATGCGCTGACGCTGGCCGCCCGAGAACTCGTGGGGGAAGCGGGAGGCAAACTCCGGCAGCAGGCCGACCTCATGCCAAGCGTTCATCACCTTTTCGTGCAGGTCATCCTGATCCTTGTAGAGATGATGGTTCAGCAGGCCCTCGGCAATGATATACTCGACCTTGGCGCGCTCGTTCAGCGAAGCCATGGGGTCCTGGAAGATCATCTGGATCTTACGGATGACCTCTTTGTCCAGTTCCTTGGAGATCTTGCCGTTGATCTTCTGGCCCTTGAAGAAGATGTCGCCGCCGGAGGTCGGGTTGATGCGGCAGATGGCACGGCCAATGGTGGTCTTGCCGGAGCCGGACTCGCCGACCAGCGAGAAGGTCTCGCCCTTATAGATGTCAAAGTTGACATGATCGACAGCAACAAATTTCTTCTTACCGGAGCCAAAGGTGATCTGAAGGTCTTTCAGCTCAATCAGCTTTTCGCGTTCAGCCATTTAAGTTGGCGCCTCCCATCTTTCCCATTTTCTCACGCAGGTTCTGGATGGAGTGCGGCCGCTCGATCTTGGGAGCGCGCGGGTCCAGATACCAGGTCTTTGCGGCGTGGGTCTCGGACACCTGGAAGAACGGAGGCTCTTGCACAAAGTCGATTGCCAGCGCATGCTTGTTGCGGGGCGCAAATGCGTCACCCTTGATCTCATTGAACAGGTTCGGGGGAGTACCATCCACGCTGGGCAGGGCCTCACCCTTGGTGCCCAGCTGCGGCAGAGCCTGCAGCAGAGCCCAGGTGTAGGGGTGCCATGCGTCGTAGAAGATCTCCTCCACGGTGCCGTATTCCACGATCTGGCCGGCATACATCACGGCCACACGGTCTGCCACGTTTGCCACAACGCCCAGGTCATGGGTGATGTAGATAACGGACATGCCCAGCTCCTTCTGCAGGTCGCGGATCAGCTGCAGGATCTGTGCCTGAATGGTCACGTCCAGTGCAGTGGTGGGCTCGTCGCAGATCAGGACCTGCGGGCGGCAGGCCGCTGCAATGGCAATGACGACACGCTGACGCATACCGCCGGAGAACTCGTGGGGGTACTGCTCGTACCGACGCTCGGGGTCGGGGATACCCACCTTGCCCAGCATCTCGATGGCAGCCTTTTTGGCTTCCTCGCCCTTCAGACCCTGGTGGTGCTCAATGCTCTCCTGGATCTGCTTGCCGATCTTCTTCAGCGGGTTCAGGCTGGTCATAGGGTCCTGCATGACCATGGCGATCTTCTTGCCGCGGACACCCAGCCAATCCTTCTCGGTGAACTTGGTCATATCGCGGCCTTCAAACATGATGGAGCCGCCGGTGATCTTACCGTTGGCATCCAGCATACCCACAAAGGTCTTGGTGAATACGGACTTGCCCGAACCGGACTCGCCCACGATGGCAAGGGTCTCGCCTTCGTACAGATCCAGCGAACACTTGCGGATGGCGTTCAGCTTGCGGCCGCGCAGGCTGAAAGTGATCTCCACGTCTTTGGCAGAGATAATCGGTTGTCTATCCATTTACGTCTCTCTCTCCAATCTATCAAACGTGGTTGCGCGGATCAGCCGCATCCGACAAAGCGTTGCCCATGATATAGAAAGAAATGGAAATGATGGACACGATGGATGCAGGGAAAACCAGCAGGTACGGATAATCCAGGAAGAAGCCGCGCACCTTGCTCAGGATCAGGCCCAGAGAAGGCGTGTCGATGCCCAGGCCCAGGCCCAGGTAGGACAGCGTGGATTCCAGATTGATGGTGCCCGGGATGGACAGTGCCATACGCAGGATGATAACGGAGACCAGATACGGCAGGATGTTCTTGGTCAGCACGCGCCACAGCGGGGTGCCCAGGCAGCGGGACGCGAGGTTGTACTCGCGGTCACGGAACATGAACACCATGTTGCGGACACGGCGTGCCATGGAAAGCCAGTTGATGGCGATCATGGAGATGGCCATGATCCAGAAGCTCTGGCCCACCATCAGGGCGATCAGGGTCATATAGATGATATAGGGCACGTTGTCGATCAGGTTGTACAGCTCCGTGAAGAAGCGGTCCAGACTGCGCACATAGCCCCAGATCAGGCCGAAGATCACGCCCACGATGCTCTCGCCCACGGCGACCACCAGAGCCAGACGGATGGACACCTGGGTGGCGTACCACACCTGGCACCAGTAGTCACGGCCCAGGTTGTCGGTACCGAACCAGTACTCACTGTTGGGCTTGATGAAAGCCTTGCTGGAATCAGAGATCAGGGTTGTGTAGTGATACTTGCCGATGCCCAGCGCAATGAAGGAGAACACCGTCAGCGCCAGGAACAGGATCAGGCAGAAGACAGCGACCTTCTGCTTGAGGAAGTTCTGGATGACAGAACCCCAATAGGAATAGTTGGAGTAGCCGATGCGTTCAGCTTCTTCCGGGGAATAATCCACAAAGTAGAACAGTTCTTCGGGCTTCTTGCCCTCAAAATCCGATGCCTTAGCCATCAGCGAGCCTCCTCCTTTCCGGTCAGAGTAATACGGGGGTCAACCACCATCATCAGCACATCGCCCAGGAACACGCCCACGATGCCCAGCACGGCGTAGAGGATGACCAGGGTCTGCACAACGTTCAGGTCATAGCGCTGGATGGCATCCGTCAGCAGGGGGCCCATGCCGGGAACGGAGAAGAACCGTTCCATCAGCAGGGAGCCGCCCACCGTCAGCAGGATGGACTGGGGGATATACTGCACCATGGGGACCATGGCGTTGCGCAGAACATGCTTGAACATGATCTCGCGGGAGCTCAGGCCCTTGACACGGGCCAGCTTGATATAGTCGCGGGTCAGCTCATCCACCATGTAGCGGCGGGTCCACAGGGCATAGCCTGCAATGGATGCCAGCGAAAGGCAGGTGATGGGCAGCACGCTGGAAGCACTCACATTGCGGGTGGAATACAGCGTGGGGAATCCCAGGTACTTGGAACCAAAGACCAGCACCAGAGAATACGACACCAGCGACGGGACCGCGTTGACGAACACGGTGTAGGCCGTGCCGATCCAGTCGAATACCTTGTCCTTGAATGCCGCCTGCAGGATGCCCATCAGCACACCGACCACCAAAGAGATGCCGGAGGCGATGAGGCCCAGACGCATGGAGACACCAAACTTTTTACCAATGACCTTGACCACCGGGGCACCGTTCTGAATGCGGCGGGAAGTGCCGAAATCCAGATGCAGCAGGTTGTTATAGAACTTGACCAGCTGGGTGGGGATGGGATCGGTCAGGCCAGCTGCTTCCAGAGCGGCGGTCTTCTGCTGATCGGTAAACTTCATGAGCTGTTCCTCAGTGAAGTAGTAGTCCGTCGGCAGGCAGCGCATCATCAGGAAAACTGCTGTTGCGATCAGAAAGATTGTGACAAGCGACTGGAGCAGCCGCTTAACCGTGTATTTTAACATGTTATCGAAC
>OOCC01000388.1_pt1 | contig 12398 bp, 9 predicted proteins | sample 1670971 | NCBI WGS metagenome assembly OOCC01 (sample SAMN06348109, study PRJEB24527) | human gut metagenome | biome: human gut; feature: ankylosing spondylitis patient; material: feces | host: Homo sapiens | place: China | collected 2015-10
TATTCTTGCGTTCGTCTGCACGGTTCTGTGTCTGCCGTGCTTTTGTTGTATTTAGTTTAGCGCACCGGGAGCTTTTCCAGCTACCAAAAAACCGAAACTAATTTTTCATTTTCCGTGTTCCTATTCCGAGAGCTGCCGCATTTTTTTCAAGTTTCCGACCTCTGTTTTTCATTTTCAGAGGTTTCTTCTGTCCAAAAAATGAAAACAGGGCCGGTCTCCCAGCCCTGCCTGTTTCAATGCGATGCGTTCAGCCAGTTATCCAATGCGCTTTGTTTTGCCTGAAGGATCTCCTGTATCCCGGCCTGTTCCAGTTTTTCCAAAAACTCCGGGAGCGCCTCCTCTGAATCCAGATAGCCGCACACCAGCCCATTATGATAGCTGTTCTTCAGTGCCCGGCAGGCATCCAGCTTTGCGGCAACTGCACTGTTGCTGAAGCTGAACCCATAGGCCGGAGAGACCCATTGCGGCTGCTCGTCTGTTTCCGGCAGCAGTCCGCTGGCGTTGAGATACAGATTCTGCCACGGATGGAACTGCTCCTCTTTCCCATCTCCCTTCGCAAAGAGATCGTAGCAGGATGCATCCGTGTACAGCAGTTCAAGAAGAGCCAGTGCCTCCCTGCGGTGGCTGTTGGTCACAGGCAGGCACCAGCTCTCCACCGGGATGGAGCCGTTCTGAATGGTCGGCCCCAGCGGGATGGCAGTCAGCTCTGTGCCACAGGCCCGGGTGCAGCAGTCCAGTGAATCCCGATTGAGCCGTGCAAAAAAGCCGAAGCTGTTGCCCAGCCGCATCCGATCGGTGGCCGGTTCGTCCCGCAGGCTGGCATTCCGCAGGATCAATCCTTCCTGATACCACTGATGCATGGTTCTGCAAAGCCCGCTGTAAGCATCCGCGGCATACCAGTTGACAACAGTGGTGCCGCTTTCTTCGGTCAGAACACCAAAGGTATCTCCCAGAGGATCCAGTTCCGGAAAAGGAAAAACCTGTCCATTATCCGGCAGGACCCCCTCTGCATTGGGCCGACGCTGCCTGACCTGCATCAGCAGGTCGTGCAGGGCATCCAGATTCGTGATCTCCTCCGGTCTGGCATCCAGCTCCCGCATCCAGTCGGCCCGGGCCAGAAAGCCGATCTGATACATCGAGACTGCCCGTGCCGGGATCGCATAGATACGGCGGTAATAGGTTCTACTCGCCCACTGCTGCTCTGAGAACAGTGCTTTCAGACCGGGTTGTTCTTCCAGAAGCGCACTCAGAGGCAGGATGCAGTTCTGATTCAGGTAAACATCCAGCGGCTGATCCACTGTGAGGAAAAACAGATCCGGCATAGTCTGGCAGACCATCCGTTTCCACAGCTCTGCCGAGTAATTGGTGGGTGCCACCTGCTCGATGGAAACGCCGAAGCCCAGCTTCTGCTTTGTGACTTCGCTCAGCGCCGCCGAAATGCGGACACAGGCAGTTTCATCCGATTGGCCCGGCATCAGCACTGTGACCATAAGCTCTGTTCCACTTTCTGCCGTCGATGCCGCCCGCTCCCCGCAGCCAGCAAGCAGAGCCGCCCCGGCTGCAGCACCGGTCAGCTGTAAAAATGTCCTGCGAGCCATCCTTGTTTCTCTCATAATGCTGCGCTGCGCTCCTCCTGTGGGGTCTTGTGATAGAACTTCTTATAAGAAGTGGAGAAATGCCCGAAATTCGTATACCCGACCTTGGCCGCGATCAGGCTGATGGGCAGATTGGTGGTGCAGAGCAGGCTCTGTGCCTCCTGCATTTTCTGCTGAATGATATAATCCTTCAGGTTCATGCCGGTCTCTTTCTTAAAAAGCCGGGCCATGTAATCCGGATTCAGGTGGACAGCCTCGGCCAGTTCTTCCCGGCGCAGCTCATTTTCCAGATGCTCGGCAATGTAAGCCATAATGATCTCCACGGTACTCTGACTATTTTCTTCCGTTTCGCTATCCCAGACCGAGGCCACATAATGGACCAACGCCTTCATATCCGGCACGGTCTTCATGCCGTTGCGGTAAAGTTCCAAGGCTTCCGGCTCCCGGAACATATCGCCCTGCCGTTTCTTTTCCGGAAAAGAGAAGAGCATCTGCATAAAATCCTGATAAAAATACCGCAAAGTCTGGCTGTTCAGCTGGTTGTTGACCGTCAGCTTATCCAGCAGCTGGCAGGCTTCCTGCTCCATTGCCTGCGCACATCCCGTCTGCAGCAGCTTCTGCCATGCACCGATCTGCGGAATACGGAACACTTCCCGCGTCTTTTCCGCTGAGCGGCCCAGCAGAACACCGCTTTTCAGGGCCACGTTCTCGCTCCGTTGCTGCAGCAGCTCCTGGTAGATTCCCGGTGCCTGTTCAAAGGGCTGCGGCCCCTCCGGATAAAAGGCCGCTTCACAGTGGATATACTGCGCGCACGCACTTTGCAGATAATTCAGCTGCCGGGTGATATAATCTGCCTCCAGCGGCTCCCCCACCCGGCTTTGCAGCACCAGAACGAGACACTGCTCCGCAGGGATCGCCACCGTCACGCTGAGCACCTGCAGCGGCGTGAACACCTCGCTGCTCATATTCCCCACTGCCGTGCTCAGCAGGCTCAGCTCCCACGGCTCCTCGCCTTGCTTCCAGCGCAGCGGCTGCATCAGGGCAACCCAGCATTCCCGCTCCCGCCGGGGCACAAGGCTCAGTTCTTCAAACGCGGTCAGGCTGCTTCCCGGGGCGTTGCCCAACAGAAAGCCCCGCAGCATAGTCTCCACGATCTCCTTTTTCTGGTCGTCAAAAACAGCGCCCCTGCTCTGCAGTTCCAGCGCCGCCCGTTCCTCCTTTACATTTTCCAGCGCACGGCTCACTGCATCCGCCACCTGCTCGTAAGGGGCGGGCTGCATGATATAGTCAAAACCGCCCAGCCGCAGTGCCTCCTGTGCATATCGGAACTCAGCATGGGCTGTCAGGAAGATGCAGCGTGTGGTCATCCCTCGCTGCCGGAGCCAGTCCAACAGATCCAGCCCGCTTTCCATGGGCATTTCAATATCGCAGAGCATGACCTCGGCCTCCTGCCGCAGCAGGCTGGCCTTGGCATCCACAGCGTTCAGAGCCGTATCCACCACAGTAAATCCCATTGCTGCCCAGTTGGTGCAGTGCAAAAGCCCCTGCACCACGGTGCTTTGATCATCTACGATCAGCAGTTTCATGCTGTTTCTCCTTCCTTCTTCTGTAAGACGGGATCGATTGGCAGGAACAGCTCCACCCTGGCACCGCCGCCCCGGCGGTTATTGGTAAAGGCGATGGCTGCCTGCTCCCCATAGAGCAACTGCAGCCGCCGTACCACATTGAACAGCCCGACATGCTGTCCACTCTCCTCCTGCGGAGCTGCACTGTTCAGCTGCTTCAGATCCCCTGCCGTAAAGCCTGTGCCATTGTCCGCCACCGAAAGATCCGCCATGCAGCCCTCTTCCGTTTCGAGGAGCTTTGCAGTGATCGTGATCTTCAGCGTTTTGCCGATCATCTTGCCGTGCTTGACGCTGTTCTCCACCAGCGTCAGTAGCGAGACCGGCGGCAAGGGCAATTCGCTGAGTTCCGGGTCGATCTCGCATACTACCTCCACGGGATCGTTCTGCCCCACGCTGGAAAGTTCCGCGTAGTTGCAGCACTGCTCGATCTCGGTGTGCAGAGGCGTTGTGGTCGCTGTAAAGGAGAGGATATAGCGCAGATACCGACTCAGCAGCAGGATCAGCTGCTGGGCATCCTCGCGGCTGCCGGTCTGCACCATGGCATAGACACTTTTCAGGCAGTTGAGCACAAAGTGGGGCCGGATCTGCAGCTTAAGGGCGGTCATCTCGTTGCGGCGGGCTTCCAGCTCCTTTTCGTAACCGTCGATCTTCAGCTGGGTGATCTGGTCGATCATCCGGTTGAAGGTCTCGTTCACCTGCGTAAACTCAGCGTTGCGATAATCCACACTGGAGCGCACCGAAAGTTCACCGCGGCCGATCCTGTCCATGGTGCTCACCAACGCCGTCATAGGAGCAAAGATCTCCTGCTTCATATAGAACAGGATGAACGGGATCGCCAGCAGAACAAAAACAGCGCCCATCACCAGCAAGATCTGATACGGCGCAAAGTCCACCCCGAAATGCTGGTAGGGAACCAGATACAATACCGTCAGCGTTTTGACCTGTTTGCGCACCACCAGTCGGCTGTCCCTGCCCACCTTTGTCAGGCAATACCCCTCACTGTTCCATTCCATCTTTGTGGGCAGAAGGTTGGCATCCCCTACCAACACATTGCCGCTGTCGTTCATCACAATGACCCGGCCGTCCAGCCCATAGTCCTCCACCAGCTCTTCAAACACCAGCCGCAGATCCACCGCTGCGGTCAGGCTGGCTTTCTGGTAGAAAACACTGCGCAGCAGGTAAAGCCGCTGGCCGATGGTGCGCAGATACCATCCCTTTGTCATCATTTTATTGGTCTGGCCCGGCTGGCCGAGATACGCTTCCAGATTCAGTTTCTGCTTGAGCTGCTGGGCAGCCGCACCGTAGCGCCCCACATATAGGTTGCCTGAGCCGCTGCGCAACACCACACCCATCAGACTATCATTGGCAGCCAATACCGCCGGAAACCCCTGTGCGATCTCATAGGCATCCAGGTAGGCGCGGGTGCGGTCGGTCTGTTCGCTCAGGCTGCGAAAGGTCGCATCGTTCAATGACAGATTGAGCAGGTAGTTTTCCACCGAATCCAGCTGATTCTCAAAATTTGTGGTAAACATATCAAGGCCGCCGGATGCCGCAGCTGCCAGCCGGTTGCGGCTATAAAGCCCTGAAAAAAAGAGCAGCAGCCCCAGCAGAATCCCAATGGGAATGGCGATCCCCAGAAAGATCATTACAAGCTGCCTGCGTAATGATGGCCGTTCCATTTATTTCACACCTCCTGCTGCTTGCATCCTGCGGAAAATACGATTATAATAAAAACCGTCCAACTCATTCCGTACAACGTTGTACTACAATCAAAAAGAAGAGGCTCCTTATGCAGGAACAGAACATTGCGCAAATGCTTGAAAATCCATTCATGCAGTACAATCACATCGAGATCGTATCGGTAACGTCGGACAGCGCCGTCATGTCGCTGGACATCCGGCGGGACACCACCAACATCTACGGTTATGTGCACGGCGGCGCATTTTTTACCATGGCCGACTGCTGTGCCGGGCTGACTGCCCGCTCTGACGGGCGGCAGTATGTCACCCAGAATGCTTCGGTCAATTTCATCCACAACGTCAAAGCCGGTCACCTGACAGCCCGCGGCCGGACGGTCAGCCGCCGCCGACACATCTGTGTGGTGGCTGTGGAGATCACAGACGAGACCGACACCCTGTTATTTTCCAGCACCTTTTCCATGTACTGTATCAGCGCCGAGGGCTGACTGCTCTTTCTTCCCCGCACTGCGCACGTTTTGCGTGCCGGTGCGGGGCTTTTTTATTGTGCAGCGTATTCTGTCAGCGGCCCGCAGCTCTCCCTGGGAACATACTCGATCGGCAGCAGCCGGCTTTCCGCCGTGGCAATCCGACCGTCCAGCTGCCCCAGCACCAGCTGGATGCACTCCCGCGCCATATCCTCCAGACTACGCTCAGGCTCGGGATCGAAAACGCATCCATTTCCTCCGGGCCGTTGCCTACAGCGATCAGCCGGGGCAGCTTTTCCCCCATATATCCGGCCTCACAAAAAGCCCGCAGCGCACCGTGCGCAATGGCCGAGGAACCGCAGAACACTGCGTCCGGCAGCTGCTGCTTCCACTCATGCCGCAGCCGATGCGAAACCGCCTCATAACCGCCTCGTATGCTGTTATCACAATACCGGTTGGCCAGGATCGTCAACCCGTGCTGCTCCCCTTCCAGCCGGAACCCATGCATCCGGTTTTCCATCCCCTCAAAGACCGGGCTGCTCGTCAGAACTGCCGCCGTCCTGCATCCCTGATCGGCAAAAGCCCGCGCCGCCAGAGCACCCATCTTCAGATCATCCACATTGACGCATAGGACGCATTGCAGATGATGGCCGCATGGCAGTTTGCGCCACTGGTCAGTGCCTCGCTTTCCTTCAGGTGGTCGTTGACATACGGGTAGATGACCAGCCGCACCGGACGTGCCGTTTTTTCGATCTCGGCCCGCAGACCATCCCAGAAGCGGAGCATCATGCTGGCCCGGAAATCCTGTGCCCAGAACATGGCCACCACCAGCTCATTGGCACCGCTGCCGCCCCGCAGACTCCGGGCAGCCATATTGGGCTGGTAGCCAAGCCGTGCCGCCGCCGCAAAAATTTTTTCCTGCGTGGCCGTGCTGATCTTCCGCTCTGCCGCCTTGCCGCCCAAAACAATGCTGACCGTACTGGACGAGATCCCGACCTCCTGCGCGATCTGCTTGATCGTAACCATGCTCTTCCCCACCTTTTTCTGATATCAGGTTTATTGTACCCGTTTCCCCGTATCTTGACAAGCCAAAAAAGCTTCTCCCATCTCAAACCAGCCGTTTTTGTGCACTCTGTATATTTTTCTTTTTCCTTTTTAGCCGTTTCAACAAAGTTGCATTTCTCTTCCTCCAAACTTCGTTTTTTTCTTGACATTAGTAAATCGTTGTACTACACTCAGTACGACGATTGAGTCAAACGTTGTACTGATGTTTGGCGCTGATATCACCTTTTCATTTATAAGGAGGCTATCGAATGAAGAAAGTTGCAATCGGCGGTGGCCAGGGCTTCTGGGGCGACAGCCCGGACGCGGCCATCCACATGATCCGCAATGCCGATATCCAGTATATGGGCTGTGATTATCTGGCAGAGCTGACCCTTTCCATCATGGCAAAGCAGCAGCTCAAGGACCCCACCAAGGGCTTTGCGCCCGACTTTACCACCCGCATCCTGAAGGAGGCCGGCAAGGAAGCCTGGGACAAGCACATCAAGATCTGCACCAACGCAGGCGGCATGAACATCAATGGCTGCGTAGACGGCATCCGCCAGTGGGCAGAAGGCAACAGCATGAGCGGCTATAAGATCGGTTATGTGACCGGCGATAACATCAAGGATAAGATCCCGCAGCTGCTGAAGGATGGCTGGACCTTCCCCAACTTCGACTACGACGGCAATTTCAACGATATTCTGGACAAAATCTACAACTGCAATGTCTACATCGGCCATGAGGGCATTGAGGGATGCCTGGCAGAGGGTGCCGATGTGGTCATCACCGGCCGTGCGGCTGACAGCGCCCTGTTCCTGGCTCCGCTGAAGTACGAGTTTGGCTGGGCTGCTGACGATTGGGACAATCTGGCCCGCGGCATCATGGCAGGCCATCTGCTGGAGTGCGGCGGTCAGGGTGCCGGCGGCAACTATATGTACGACTGGCGCAATGTCCCCCGCATGGACGAGCTGGGCTTCCCCATCGCAGAGCTGACCGATGATACCTTTGAGATCACCAAGGCTCCCGACTGCGGCGGCATCATCTGCGAACAGAGCTGCAAGGAGCAGTTCCTGTACGAGGTCCACGATCCCGCCAACTACCTAACCCCGGATGTCAACGTGGATATCAGCCATGCTACCATCACCCAGGTGGGTGACAACCGTGTCCGCATCGGCGGTGTCAAGGGCAAGCCCCGCCCCGACACGCTCAAGCTCTGCGTGGGTTACCACAAGGGCTGGAAGACTGTTTCCATGCTGAGCTTTGCATGGCCTGATGCCTACGAAAAGGCTCAGTACTGCGCCGAGGTCATCATGAAGAAGATGCAGCGCCGCGGCATGAAGGCCGACGACATCCACATCAGCTACATCGGCCTGAACAGCCTGCATCTGGGCGTGGCCGATATGAGCGAAGAGGCACTGAAGAACCTGAACGAGTGCGTGCTGCGCATTGCTGTGTTCAGCGAGGACAAGAGCGAGTGCGCCAAGATCATTCCCGAGATCAGCCCCCTGCAGCTGAACGGCCCTCCGGGTGCCTCCTTCTTCGGCGGCCGTGCCCGCGTGCAGGAAGTGATGGCACTGTGGCCCACCACCGTGCCCCGCGATGCCGTACAGGTCGAAAGTCACATTCTGGAGGTGAAGTAAGATGGCAGAGATCTATCTGAACGATATTGCTCACGGCCGCTCCGGCGACAAGGGCGATACCAGCAATGTCTGTGTGTATGCACGCAAACCGGAATACTATAAGATCATTGAGCGCGAGGTGACCCCCGAAAAACTCAAAGCCTACTTTGGCGACATGGTCAAGGGCGAGATCACCCGCTACGACGTGCCCAGCCTGAACGGCTTCAACTTTGTTATGAAGCACGCTCTGGGCGGCGGTGCCACCATGAGCCTGCGTCTGGACAGCCTGGGCAAATCCATGGGCAGTGCCGTGATGCGCATGAAGATCCACGTTGAGGATGGAGAGCTGTAACATGAGTGAACATATGGCATTGGAGAACCTGACGGTTCTCGACCTGACCCGTGTGCTTGCCGGCCCCTTCTGCACCATGATGCTGGCTGACATGGGCGCAAACGTCATCAAGATCGAGGTTCCCAAAGGCGGTGACGACACCCGCAGCTATCCCCCTTTCCGTGCCAAAAATCTGGATGGTGAGCGGGAAAGCGTCTATTTTGCCAATATCAACCGCAACAAAAAGGGGATCACCCTGAACCTGAAGGCCCCTGAGGGCAAGGAGATCTTCAAGGAGCTTGTCAAAAAAGCGGATATCGTGGTGGAAAACTACCGCCCCGGCGTGATGGACAAGCTGGGACTGGGCTATGATGTCCTGAAGGAGATCAATCCCCGCATCATCTATGCGGCGGTCTCCGGCTTTGGCTGCTACGGTCCCTACCACCTGCGCCCGGGCTATGATATTCTGGCGCAGGCCATGGGCGGTATGATGTCCATCACCGGTTCCAAGGGCGGAGAGCCCACCCGTGCCGGTTCGGCGCTGGGTGATATTCTGGGCGGGCTTCATGTAACCATCGGCATCCTTGCCGCAGTCAACGCCCGCACCATTACCGGCAAAGGGCAGCGGGTGGACGTGAGTCTGATGGACAGCATGATCGCTGCCACTGAGAACACTGCCCTGAAGTACATCGAGACCGGCAACATCCCGGCCCCCATGGGCAACCGTTATGCCGCTGTTTCCCCCTACGACAGCTTCACCTGCAAGGGCGGCAAGGTCATCATCGCGGCAGGCAACCAGAAGCTGTACGAAAAGCTCTGCAATGAGGTGCTGGAGCGCCCGGACATGATCACCGATCCCCGGTTCGTGGATATGCCGGGCCGTCTGGCCAATCAGGATGCCATTGCCGAGGTCATTGAGGAGCGGATCAAGGATCTGACCCCCAACGAGGCCGCCGAGCTGGTACTGGCCCACGGCATCCCCGCAGGCCCCATTATGAACATCAAAGAGATCCTGGACGATCCCCATGTCAAGGAGCGCGAGATGTTCGTGGAGATGGATCACCCCACCCTGGGCAAGGTCACCGTGAACGGCTGTGCCATCAAACTGATGGACACCAAGCCCTCTGTGCGCACACCCGCTCCCCAGCTGGGGCAGAACAACCGGGACATCTTTGAGGGTGTTCTGGGCATGACCGAAGAGCAGTTCAACACTCTGCACGAGAAGCAGGTGTTCTGATCTCTGACCACCTTTACACACATTATCGAGGAGAAATCACATGCTGGCAGTATTAGGGTTCGTCACCATTCTGCTGGTGCTGGCACTGATCATGAGCAAGAAGGTCTCTACCCTTGTAGCTCTGATCTTTGTTCCCGCCATCACCGGCTTCATCGCAGCATTCATCAATGCCCCCAATGTCATCATCCAAGCCGCACAGGCTGCTGCCGAAAAGGCCGGAACTGCTTATGTTGAGCCGGTCATCACCTTCGGCACCCGCTTTACCAAGGCACTTTCCATCCTCAGCGCAGATTATATGGGCAAGGGCCTGAGCAGCATCGTTGCCACAGGTGTCATGTTCATCTTTGCCATCCTGTTTTTCAGTACCTGCTCGGATGCCGGTGTCTTTGATCCTATCATCAACCGCATCCTGAAGTTTACCGGCGAAGACCCCGTCAAGGTCTGTATCGGCACCTTCCTCATCGGCTGCATCTGCCATCTGGATGGCTCCGGTGCCACCACCTTCCTGATTGCCATCCCTGCCTGTATGCCCCTGTTCCAGAAGCTGAAAATGAACCTCTGGGTAGAGGCTACCATCGTGGCGCTGGCCGCCGGTATCATGAATGTTATGCCCTGGGGCGGCCCCACGGTCCGTGCAGCCGCAGCCATGTCTGGCCTAGGCTATGAAGTCACCGGCAGTGAGCTGTGGGTGGGCATCATGCCCGCCTGGATCGCAGGCTTGGTGACCTGCCTGCTCGTCGCGGCTTTCCTGGGCAAAAAGGAAGCCAAGCGCATTGCTGCAGGCATCCCCGCGCAGGAGGTCACTGGTCTGACCGAAGCAAAGACCACCAACACCTCCAACGAACTGGCCCGCTCCGGCTGGCGCTGGTACTTCAATGTGGCACTGATCCTGGTCATCCTGTACATCCTCGTTACCAACCGCCTCAGCCCGGCTGTCACCTTTATGATCGGCTACTGCGTCCTGCTCATCGTCAACTACCCCAGTGTGGATCTGCAGCACAAGATCATCAACAGTCACGCACAGGCCGCATTCCTGATGGTCTCCATCGTCTTTGCCGCAGGCGCATTCACCGGTGTGGTCAAAAATTCCGGTATGCTGGCTTCCATGACCGACGCTCTGGTCTCCATCATCCCCACCAGCATGGGCACCTTCATTGCTCCCATCGTCGGCCTGTTCAGCGTCCCGCTGAGCCTGCTGTTTGACCCGGACTCCTACTACTACGGTGTTATGCCGGTCATCGCCAACGCTGTTTCCGCTATGGGCGGCAACGCACTGGCTGTGGCAAAGGCTTCCATCATGGGCCAGATGACGCTGGGCTTCCCGCTCAGTCCCCTGACGGGTGCCACCTTCCTGCTGCTGGGCCTTTCCGGCCAGGACCTGGGCGACCACCAGAAGCACACCCTCCCCTACGCATGGGTTGCATCTGCCATTATGGTCGCTGTGGGCTGCGTGGCCTGTGGGCTGCTGTTCTGAGGTCTCACCAAAAGAAACACCTTCCTCCTTTTTCACCCATTCCTTTATTCTGATTCCGAAACGTCTGCCGGGCGGAGTACCCGCAGCACGCCACGGAATGCGTGCAAACCAGCAGACTTCCACCCGGTGCTCCGGGTGGTGTCGGCTGGTTTTGCCGTTTTTGAAGGATACCACCCTGCCCTTGGGGCAGAAAGGAGTTTTCTCTTATGCCCGAGCCCATCCAGACTCCTGTTCCTGCGGCGGACGAACTGGCCGCACAGGTGCTGCTGCTGGCACAGAGTCGGTTGACTGCCGACCTGCGTTTTTTATCCTCCGCTCTGGAACAGCTGAAGCCGATCCCCGTCCCTGCGCTGGACACCCTGTTTGCTGGGGATGGCCGCCGCTTGTACTATTGCCCCGAAACGCTGCTCCGCACATTCCGGGCACAGCAGTCTGTGCCCACACGCGCCCTGCTGCATGTCACCCTGCACTTCCTTCTGGGGCATCCCTTTCAACGGCAGGAAATGGATCACCGCCTATGGAACCTTGCCTGCGACATTGCCGCAGAGGAAGTCATCCGGGAACTGGAGATTCCCTCCTGCGCCCTGTCGGATGATGCTATGCAGGACAGCTGGCGCAGCCGCCTGCGGGATGCCTGCCCTCACCTGACGGCAGAAGCCATCTATAATTTTCTGCTGGAACGGCAGTACCCCGCCGATGTTCTGGCGGAATTGACCCAGCTTTTTTCCCGGGACAGCCATGCACTCTGGTATGCTGCGCCACGGCCCGGCTCTCGTCCGGCCCCCAACGGGCAGCTGCTGCCCGCCGGGGAGGATGAGGATATCACCAACGAGACCGAACTGCGCAAAGCCGACACTCGGGACGAAACGCTGCAGCAGATGCAGCAGCGGCAGAAGGAAGCCCTGCGCAGACAATGGAAGCAGCTGGCCCGCCAGGCCAAGACTGATCTGGAGACCTTCAGCCGCCGTCACGGCAAGCGTGCCGGAGCATTGATGGATGGGTTAGCGCCTGTGACCTTTGAGGAATGCGACTATACCGACTTTCTTCGCCGGTTCGGGGCACAAAACGAGGTGCTGCAGCTTTCCGAGGACGAATTTGACCTCATCTATTACACTTACGGTCTGCGCACCTACGGTAACGTTCCCCTGGTCGAGCCGCTGGAATATCGGGACGACAAGCGCATCCGGGAATTTGTGATTGCCATCGACACCTCCGGCAGTGTGCAGGGCGATATCGTTCAGAGCTTTTTGCAGCGCACCTGCGACGTTCTGCTAGTACGGATTTTGGATGTAGGAACGGGTAGTGGCTG
>OOCC01000393.1_pt1 | contig 12208 bp, 10 predicted proteins | sample 1670971 | NCBI WGS metagenome assembly OOCC01 (sample SAMN06348109, study PRJEB24527) | human gut metagenome | biome: human gut; feature: ankylosing spondylitis patient; material: feces | host: Homo sapiens | place: China | collected 2015-10
TATTCCTTAAATGAGCCTTTTTGATTGTCAAAGTAACAGATAATCGCAGGAGCATATTTGAGAATCCGTTCAAGCATTGTCTGTTCTCTTCCGAATCCTGTTCTAATTTGCTTAAGCTCAGTTGTCTCTTCGATTGGAAAATCAAGTGAAGAGCAGATACTTTCATAATCAGCATTTCCTTTATCAAAGGAGCTTTGAGACTTTGCTAATCTATAATTTCCATCTTCACTTATTGATATAGCCCCATTATTACTTAATGTACCTTTGACAGAATAATAAATATCACCAAACATATATTTACAAGATGTATCATTTCCTGATGTCTTGTACTTTAGATAATACAGATTGTTTCTCTGATTTTCAGGAACAATTGATGCCTTATCAAAAATAATATTAAAGTCCTTATCCACTGGAAGACAAAGACAAAAAGGCCAACATCCTTTATTGTCTTTAGGACAAGATGTGACAGCATTTGAGAAACTCATCTTTTCTCTTGAATTTCTCAATATGTTTCCGATTTTTAAGACTGTATCTAAACTCATAATTCTATCTTCTTTATAAATCCAAACCCCTGTGAACATTGTTCACCGACTCCTCCTTCATAAGCAATCTTCATCAACTCCGAAGGTGCTTTCATGCGGAAGGAGCAGAGATATCCACGTACTCTTGATTCGTTTGGAGTATTGGCTTTTATCGTTATCAACTTTGACTTGATCTTTTTATCTATCAATACAAATGAAAACTCCTTATCTTCCATATTAAATGGTTGACCATGAATACTCTCATATCTCGCCATCAATCCCTTTAATACGCCTTCAACAAACATGGGATTATCAGGAGATAGATATTGAGTCTTGTTATCTTCATGAAGCTTTACACAAATAGGAGACATAGCTTGGAAAGCCATCTGTTCTGTCAATTGTGGCATTGATATAGCCTCTACTCCAACAACATCAAAAGCAACTTGATATTTCTTATTGCCAATGCTAAAGCTTTGATGAGCAAATATACCTTGAATGAACTCAAGAGTACTTTTCTCCGGTATAAAGCTAATGTACCATACAGCTCTTTCACCTATGATTTTCAAACACCCTGCTTCAGGCAAAGGTCTTACTTTCTCAAAGATGAAGGGTGAATAACAAAATAGCTTAAACCTCTTTCTTTCATGTAATAGATAGCCATTTTCATGAAGCCATGACGAATATTGCGTATCAGCTTGCGCCAATATGCGATAAATGACTGCCGACTGCTCATACTGATAATTAAAGGGCAGCAAGTCACCATATTTTCTATCTATCTTCAAGGTTATTTTAAACTTCATAAATTCTTTGTTTTATGGGCACAAAATTAATAAAAAAACTTATACGTTGTTATTTCTTTAAGAATTATTATACTAATGTTTTATCTATGGGTACTGAGGTGTTACTTTAAAAGACCTTAAAACCTATCTGAAACTATTAGCTAATAAATTCATTCTACACTATTTTTTAAATATTCAAGTTTATCTTTTACAACGCTTGCAATCCCCTTCGCCTCATGATAGCACCCATCAATTTCTTCATAGGTGTATGCATTCCGAGCCTCAGCGATGCTTTCGGTTACAACCTCTTCAAACATATCGAAGACAATTTGTTCATTATTATTCTGCTTCATATTTAACACTATTAAGAATTCGTATTTCCATGTTCAAGTATCACCCAAACACCGGCATTATCTTTACCTTCGTGCCTTATAATACCTGTTATTTTCATTACCGCCAAATCTTTTCTCCGTTCTTGAAGTCTCCGACATGGTTACCGACAAAGTCTCCGACATTTATTGTCGGTAACCAACTTCCCATAAAACGATAACGTATTGGTTTTCAATCATTTTTCTTTCCGACATGTTACCGACATGTCTCCGACATTTTTCTCCGACATTTACATCGGCATTACCGCCACTTTACCGACAAAACAATATTTGCACCGACATTTACACCGACAAAACAGCAGCAACCTTCAGCGTTCACAGACCAACTGCAAATTGATTACTTTCCCCAAATTATCCCCAAAGAAAGAAGAATCAGGAGATTACAGTAAAAAAACGGTTTACACCTTATTATATAAAGATAGCACCTCAACCGTACTAAACATACAGTCAAGGTGCTAGAGTACAAAGATTCTGTATTTTGATTAATCTTTCAAACAACCAATTGGCACAACATAGACGCCATCGTCCCTGCGAACTGCATAACGAGATGTACCTGTTAGAACCATAAGGAAAGATGGGGATTTCATTTTCGTATCATCGATTTTAGAAGCCAAGAGCTTTAGATTCTTTGCTCCTTCTTCGATGTTCTTCTCACCACCCAATTTAATTTCTATCAGTCCATAATTTCCATTACGCAAATGAACTACGGCATCACACTCTAAACCATTACCATCACGATAATGATACACTGTTCCATCAATAGCATCGGCATAAACACGCAAGTCTCTGATACACATTGATTCAAAGAACAAGCCCATCGTACTGAGGTCATTCACCAAATCATTTGGACCTATACCTAAAGCTGCAACACCAATAGAAGGATCAGAAAAATATCGGGTATCCGAAGTGCGAATAGCCGTTTTACTTCGCAAATTTGGATTCCATGCCAAGGAATCTTCCAACACGAAGATTTTCTTCAAAGCCTCTATATAGGAAGCCACCGTATTGCGATTGGTGGCTACAACATCATTATTCTCCAAATCAGCACAGATAGTATTTACCGTTACCTGAGCACATTGGTTTCTTGCTAGAGAACGCAATATTCTTTTTGCTCTTTCCGGATCACGGCTCACATTATCTACACGAGAAATGTCAGAGTGTACCACGGCTTCATAATATCTATATGCCATATCAAGTGCTACCTCCTTACTAACCATCGTTGCCTTTGGCCAACCACCCCGACATATCAACCATGCCAAAGAATCAATATTGAGAGGATTAGTTGCAAAAACATCTGCTACGGGATTGGCAAACAATTCTTCAAGACTGACTTCATTTGTAGAATCGCCAGATTCAGAAAGACTCATTGTTCTCATTGTCAACCATGCAAATCGACCAGTCCCTGAATGGTGAATTTTGCTTGTATCAACAGGGACTGCAGAACCAGTAAAGATAAATTGCCCAAGTTCATCTCTATGATCAACCTCAAAACGAGCAGCATCCCAAAGTTGCGGGGCTAATTGCCATTCATCAATAAGACGAGGCACTTCTCCTGAAAGCAACTTTTTGGGAGAAAGATTTGCAAGTTCCACATTCTGCTCCATGTATTCAGGATCATCCATATACACAACGCTCTTTGCTTGCTGTTCTGCAGTAGTCGTCTTTCCACACCACTTGGGGCCTTGTATCAAAACGGCACCACTCCCCAAAAGTCTCCGACTTAACATTTTATCTGCTATTCTTGCCTTATATTTCTTCATAATCATATTTTTAAAACACCGTTGCAAAGATAAGCAAAAGTTACTGAATACTAGCATTTTAAACGTTAAATTATGCAAGTTGAGGCAATTTCATTGTGCAAGTTGAGGCATTTTCATTGTGCAAGTTGAGGATTTATCAATAAAAAAATGGTGTTTCATTCCTCAAAATGAAACACCATTGACCTAAATTTTATACTGATAATCGAATTTCGCAATTAGTTGCTATAAGCACTCTCACCATGCTCGTAGATGTCGAGACCTTCCTCCTCTACTCGCTTGTCAACACGTACACCTACACTCTTATCTACTACCTTGAAGATAATGTAGGTAACTACTACGCTATAGATGATGCTTACCACGGTGGCTACAACCTGAATCCAAAGCTGATGCCAGTCGCCATAAAGGGCACCCTGTACACCTTCGGCTCCAGTTACATACTGAGTGGCGAAGACACCGGTAAGGATAGATCCCAGAATACCACCCATACCATGCACACCAAAGGCATCGAGAGCATCATCATACTTGAACTTCTCCTTTACTACCGCTACCATGAAGAAGCAGACGATGGTGGAAATGATACCGATGCAGAAAGCTCCGAAAATATCGGTACTGCCGGCTGCAGGAGTGATGGCTACCAGTCCGGCTACAGCACCGGTACAAGCACCTACCGTAGTTGGCTTCTTGTTGACAATCCAGTCGATGAGCATCCAGGTAGTGGCTGCCGCTGCTGTTGCGATATGAGTTACAAGGAAGGCGTTGGCTGCCAGACCATCGGCTGCCAATCCGCTACCGGCATTGAAACCGAACCATCCCAACCAGAGGAATGACATACCCATGAACACGAAGGTGATGTTGTGAGGTGTGACAGGATGACCCGCACGGTAATCATCACGCTTGCCTACACAGAGTGCCATGACCAGAGCGGCTACACCGGCATTGATATGAACCACGGTACCACCCGCAAAGTCGATGGCTCCCATCTCCTGTAGGAAACCGCCACCCCATACCCAGTGGGCCATTGGAAGATAAGCGATGATAACCCAGAGGATGGTGAAAAGTACATAACCGCTGAACTTCACACGCTCGGCAAAAGCACCGAGAATCAAGGCTGGAGTAATGAGGGCGAACATGCACTGGAACATTGCAAAGGTGAGCTCCGGAATGCCTGTAGGCATGATGGCAGCCAAGCCGATGCCGTGGAGGAAACATTTATCGAAACCACCGATGACGCAAGCCAGAGGATTGCCCGAATCGGCATATTCTGTAGAGAAAGCCCAGGAATAACCGAAGGCTACCCATATCAGACTGACTACAGCCACAATGAAAACCGTCTGCATCAGGATGCTGAGAATATTCTTCTGGCGCACCAAACCACCATAAAAAAGTGCTATACCCGGGATTGACATCAAAAGCACCAAGATGGTGGCCATGATCATCCACGCTGTGTTACCCGTATCAAGTGTCGTCAATAATAAACTGCTCATAAAAATATCTTATAGTTAAATTAGAATACTAAATAATATTTATTAAAGATAAGTAAGAATGCCTAATTCAACATTCAACACTTAACATTCAACATTTTAAATTATTCCTCTTTCTCAGCGTTATACAATGCAATGTCGCCACGTTCGCCGGTTCTGATTCTTACCGTATCGAGTACAGGAATCACGAAGATTCTGCCGTCTCCGACTTCACCGGTCTGTGCAGCGCCCTGGATGGCGGCGATGGTAGGTTCCACGTTCTTGTCACGAACCACAATATTCAGAAGCACACGCTCGATGCTGCTGGTATCATACATCACACCACGGTAAATGCGAGCCTGGCGCATTTTGCCCTCACCTCTTACATTATAATAAGAGAACCACTCGATGTCTGCTGCTAAAAGCGCCTTCTTGACATCCTCGAATCTTGACTTGCGGATAATTGCCTCTATCTTCTTCATAATCCTTTAATAATTAATAATGTGCTAATACTTCTATTGATTGTCTCTTTTCGAAAACGGACCTTCATTGGTTGCTATTCAAATCAAGCCTTTCTTTTACACTATGTTCGTTTTCGGCTGCAAAATTAATACATTTTGTCAGCATTTCAAAGAAAATAAAATCATTTCGTTTCTGCTTTTTATCGAATATTTTAAATTTATCCCGGCTTATCACATTCTCCTTACAATTTGTAAGGCAGAAAGCATTTTTATGATACAAATTGTAAGATAGCAAAAAATAATCAAGATTTCTGTATTTATTTTCTTGCATATCTCAGCAAATCGTCGTACCTTTGCAACCGAAATCAAACAAATAGTCATCGAAATATTCGAAAGACTAGCAAAAAGTCAAATCTCAAAAGAGATAAGACATGAGAGATAAAAGAAGAGTATTCAAACATAAAGAACAACGCAGATGAAAGAAACAGTTCATTTTACAAAGATGCAGGGAGCGGGTAACGATTATATATATGTAGATACCCAACAATACGACATCCCTGACCCAGAGAAGGCGGCCATTGCCTGGAGTGCTTATCACACGGGCATAGGAAGCGATGGACTGGTTCTCATCGGAAAGCCGCAAGACAGCAGAAGAGCAGATTATTCGATGCGTATCTTCAACGCCGATGGTTCAGAAGCGATGATGTGCGGCAATGCAAGCCGATGCATCGGTAAGTATCTTTACGAAAAAGGATTGACCCGAAAGGACACCATCCGACTGGAAACGCTTTCGGGTATCAAGATATTGAAACTTCATCTTCAGGATAATAAAGAAGTTGTGGAATCGGTAACAGTAGACATGCTGGAACCCAAACTTGAAAATCCCGAGCAATTCATAGGTCCTTCGGTGCTCGAAGCTGACGGCAGAAAATTTGAAGGCACCTATGTTTGCATGGGTAATCCGCATTTCGTTACCTTCGTGGATGACATCGACACCATCGACATCGCCCACTATGGTAAAATCCTGGAAAGAGACAAGGCATTTCCCCAGAGATGCAACATAGAATTTGCACAAGTAACTGACACAGACGCCATAAGGACACGAGTTTGGGAAAGGGGAAGCGGAATAACAATGGCTTGCGGAACAGGAGCCTGTGCCACAGCCGTAGCCGCAGCCCTTACCAAGCGTACTGGTAGAAAAAGCAGTATCGTGATGGATGGCGGAACGCTACAGATAGAATATAGCGAGGCTGATGATCATGTTTACATGACAGGGCCTGCAGCATTCGCCTTTGAAGGAGAAATCCAGTTGGAGTGTTAATATAGGGAGTGTTGAATGTGGAATGTTGAATGTTGAATTTAGCTGCACCCACCAAGTCAACACTCAACACTCAACACTCAACATTTTAAAAAGAGAACGCAAACTTAAATAACAAATGGTCGATAATGACCACAAATAAAAGGAGAAACAAAATATGGCATTAGTTAATGAACATTTCCTGAAGTTGGCCAACAACTACTTGTTTGCCGACATCGCAAAGAAGGTGAACGCCTACAAGATTGCACATCCAAAGCAGCGTGTAATCAGTCTGGGCATCGGTGACGTAACCCAGCCTCTCTGCCCTGCCGTCATCAAGGCGATGCACAAGGCTGTAGACGAGATGGCTGAGCAGGCTTCTTTCAGAGGCTACGGTCCGGAGCGAGGCTACAACTTCCTCCGCGAGGCTATCATCAAGAACGACTTTCTGCCACGTGGCATTCATCTCGAAGCCAACGAGGTATTCGTAAACGATGGAGCCAAGAGCGATACGGGAAATATCCAGGAGATTTTGAGATGGGATAACAACATCGGCGTTACCGACCCGATTTATCCGGTTTATATAGACTCTAACGTGATGATAGGTAGAGCGGGAATCTTCGAGAACGGCAAGTGGAGCAATGTAACCTACATGCCTTGCGATGAGAGCGATGACTTCATTCCTCAGATTCCAGACCACCGTGTGGACATGATTTATCTCTGCTATCCAAACAACCCTACAGGTACGGTCATCTCGAAAGAAGAACTCAGAAAATGGGTAAACTATGCTATCAAGAACGAGAGCATCATCCTCTATGACGCTGCCTACGAGGCATATATCACCGACCCATCAATTCCTCATTCTATCTACGAGATTCGTGGAGCCAGAAAGGTAGCGATAGAATTCCACAGTTATTCGAAGACTGCCGGATTCACCGGTGTGCGTTGTGGTTACACCATCGTTCCAAAGGAACTGAAGGCAAAGACACTGGCTGGCGAGGAAGTGGCATTGAATCCTATCTGGGACCGCCGCCAGTGCACCAAGTTTAATGGTACAAGCTATATCAGCCAGCGTGCTGCCGAAGCCATCTACACCCCTGAGGGTAAGGAACAGGTGAAGGCAACCATCAATTACTATATGGAGAATGCCCACTTCATGAGAGCAGAACTCCAGAAACTCGGCTTGAGAGTATATGGCGGCGAGAATGCACCTTATCTCTGGGTGAAGACGCCAAACAATACACCTAGCTGGAAATTCTTCGAAGAGATGCTTTATGGTGCCAGCGTAGTCTGCACTCCAGGTGTCGGCTTCGGTCCATCGGGCGAAGGCTACATCCGACTCACCGCCTTCGGCGAGCATGAGGACTGCAAGGAAGCCATGGAGAGAATCGCCAAATGGCTGGGAAAATAAACGTTCCAACAGATTATAAAAACATTGAAAATCAGAAATTTTAAATTATATAAGGTATGAGCAACTTAAGATTTGAAGCTGTTTCAGAGGCTTCCAAGAGAAAGCCTGTTGAGGTAACCGCTCCTAGCGAGCGACCAAGTGAATTCTTCGGAAAGAAGGTATTCAACCGACAGAAGATGTACAAGTATCTCCCTGCAGATGTCTATGAGAAACTGGTAGACGTCATCGACAACGGAGCACGTCTCGACCGTAACATCGCCAACGCCGTAGCCAAAGGCATCAAGCAGTGGGCTGACGAGAATGGCGTAACCCACTACACTCACTGGTTCCAGCCATTGACAGAAGGTACTGCCGAGAAGCACGATGCCTTCATCGAGCATGATGGCAAGGGTGGTATGATCGAGGAATTTTCAGGCAAGTTGCTCGTTCAGCAAGAGCCTGATGCATCATCTTTCCCATCTGGCGGTATCCGCTCTACCTTCGAGGCTCGCGGTTATTCTGCATGGGATCCAACATCTCCTGTATTTATCATCGACGATACACTCTGTATCCCTACCGTCTTCATCTCTTATACAGGTGAGGCTCTCGACTACAAGGCACCATTGCTCCGTTCATTGCACGCTGTAAACGTAGCAGCTACAGAGGTTTGCCACTACTTCAACCCAGATGTCAAGAAAGTTATTTCCAATCTCGGTTGGGAGCAGGAGTACTTTCTGGTAGATGAGAGTTTGTTTGCTGCACGTCCTGACCTGATGTTGACAGGCCGCACCCTGATGGGTCACGATTCGGCAAAGAACCAGCAGATGGACGACCACTACTTCGGCGCCATCCCAGAGCGTGTTCAGGCATTCATGAAGGATTTGGAAATCCAGGCTCTTGAACTCGGTATTCCTTGCAAGACCCGTCACAACGAGGTAGCACCAAACCAGTTTGAGTTGGCACCTATTTTCGAGGAGACCAACCTTGCCGTTGACCACAACATGCTCCTGATGAGTTTGATGAAGAAGGTAGCTCGCCATCACGGTTTCCGCGTACTTCTCCATGAGAAGCCATTCGCTGGCATCAACGGTTCCGGCAAGCACAACAACTGGAGTCTCGCTACAGATACCGGCATCCTGCTCCATGGTCCTGGCAAGACTCCAGAGGATAACCTCCGTTTCGTAGTCTTCATCACAGAGACTTTGATGGGTGTATACAAGCACAACGGTTTGCTCAAGGCATCTATCATGAGTGCAACCAATGCGCATCGTCTGGGCGCCAACGAGGCACCTCCAGCAATCATCTCTTCATTCCTCGGCAAGCAGCTGACCGACCTTCTCGAGCACATTGAGAAAGCCGACAAGAAGGATCTCTTCACCGTAGCTGGCAAACAGGGCATGAAGTTGGATATCCCTGAAATTCCAGAGTTGATGATTGATAACACCGACCGTAACCGTACTTCTCCATTCGCCTTCACCGGTAACCGTTTCGAGTTCCGTGCCGTAGGTTCTGAGGCTAACTGTGCATCAGCGATGATCGTATTGAACACCGCCGTAGCCGAGGCTTTGACCGACTTCAAGAAGCGTGTGGATGAGTTGATTGCCAAGGGTGAGGACAAGACATCTGCCATCATTGATATCGTTCGTCAGGATTTGAAGACCTGCAAGCCAATCCGTTTCGACGGCAATGGTTACTCAGATGAGTGGGTAGAGGAAGCTGCCAAGCGTGGTCTGGACTGCGAGAAGAGCTGTCCTAAGATTTTCGAGCGTTATCTCGACCCTGCCACTATCAAGATGTTCGAGGATATGGGAGTCATGAAGAAGAACGAGTTGGAAGCCCGCAACGAGGTGAAATGGGAGACCTACACCAAGAAGATTCAGATTGAGGCTCGTGTAATGGGCGACTTGAGCATGAACCACATCATCCCAGTGGCAACTCACTATCAGAGTCAGTTGGTCAAGAATGTGGAGAATATGATTGACATCTTCGGTGACGAGGAAGGCAAGAAGTTGACTGCCCGCAACATCAAGATTATCAAGAAGATTGCTGAGCGCACTCAGATTATCGAGACAGGTGTTGAGGAGTTAGTTAATGCCCGCAAGGTAGCCAACAAGATTGAGAATGAGCACGACAAGGCGATAGCTTATCATGACACGGTAGCTCCAAAGATGGAAGAGATCCGTTATCAGATTGACAAGTTGGAGTTGGCTGTAGCCGATGAGCTCTGGACCTTGCCTAAGTATCGTGAGCTCTTGTTCATCAGATAAGGTCATTATCTTCAAATCGAAATAAACAAAGCTCTAACAAGAGCTACTCTTCATCAGATATAACAATTGAACGATCAATCTATTTCTTTTATTGGTTGTTTAAGTTTGCGCGGAGTGTGGTTGTGAAATCACGCTCCGCTTTTTTATTTTCTGATTTACATAAACAAAAAACAGACCGACATGAACGCTTGTTCACATCGGCCTGTTTACTCTTTTACTTTTTTACCTTTTTACCCTTTTACTTTTTTACTCTTTTACCTTTTTACCCTTTTACCTTTAAAAGCTTGATTGTCTGTGTTTTTCCCGTGATGCCTGTTACCACGGCGATTCCATCTTCACGAATCTCCACCTTCTCATATTTGGCATCAACAATCACTTTTCCTTTCAATGTCATAACGCCCCAATGGTTGGGTATCTGTTCAAAGGCGCAATAGGCACCAACAGGTTGCGCTATACTGCAGTAGAGGGGTGGCACGATAACTTTACCATCTACCTTCACGCCCCATTTCTTTCCTGCCTGATACAATTCCACATGTCCTGCCTCCGACTTCTCATGCAAAAGAAGCATCTCGTTTGCTTCCATTTCCTTCTTTTGCAACATCGCCTCATGATAGTATTTCTTGCCAAGGCGAGGCATCACAAAATTCAAATCTTCTTTCTCATTCTTTGGATGATTGCATCCTAAATAGGTCTTCTTCAAATTTGAATCCACCAGGTAGTAGTCCTCTTTGCTGTCCATGACAACGATACGTTCACCATACAGGACTGCACATAACCAATACACATGTTCGTAATCATTACGCAGGAAACATACATTCCTGCTCTCTTCATTGCTCATGCGCATCTTCCCTTCATCACCCTCACAATAGTACCATACCTGACAACCGGGAGCAGAAGGTCTGAATCTGAATATCATGTAGTACCCATAATTCAGAAAATCATATTGTGAAGGATGATAGGGCAGAGAAAAATCTTCTTGGGTTCGAGACATGAAGATGTCGTTATATTCTATAAACTCCCATCCTTTTATGTTGACAACATGGGGAGCTTCTGCTACGTTAGTGCCATCGTCGATGACAGCTTTTGCCAACAGGTCATAATAGCATTTCGCCTTTCTGCGAGGTCGGTAGAACAGGATGTTGCCATCCAACAGCTTCATGTCATAGTAATCGCCTGGCTCCAAGACTTGTTCTCCTTGTCGGTTCACTACCGTCATCTTTCCATCAGGCAGCTTGATGATGGCAAACTCCCCTTTGCTATCAACAAACTCACGATACTGTAGTGTTTGGAGCAATTCTTCATGGCTCATCACCATCATCATTTCCGAGTCTGGATGAATCTGAATATCGTCTTGCTTCTCGTTCATCAGGAAAAACTCTCTATCCTTCGGAGTCTCCTTTCTCTTGCCAACTTTCAGCTTTCCCTCGAACATCGCATTCCAGTTCCATACTTGCGAAGGCAACCCGAACACCCGATACAGTCCCACATTATCTATAATCACGCAGTTCTTCTTTCCCTTAGCTACTCGCAATCCACGTCCCACCATCTGCAGATACTTGGCAAGTGACAGCGTTGGTCGAGCCAACTGTACAAACTCCACATCCGGGCAGTCAAATCCCTCCGAGAATATGTCCACATTCACCAGCACTTGGATAGGAGCAGCCCCATCAGCAGGTCGCAAGCAAGTAGCACCAAGCCTATCAGCAGCCCCATCAGCAGCCCGCAAGCAAGTAGCACCCAGGCGGTCCCATCCCGCACAATCTGGCGAGACCTTTGATGGTCCGCCAACCTTAGAGCGTAGCGGTTCCGAGCACCGAGTAGGGCGGTTTCCTCCCTCTCCCCTGAGGGTGAGAGGGTCGGGGTGAGAGGTGGAGCCCTCTTTAA
>OOCC01000401.1_pt1 | contig 12093 bp, 9 predicted proteins | sample 1670971 | NCBI WGS metagenome assembly OOCC01 (sample SAMN06348109, study PRJEB24527) | human gut metagenome | biome: human gut; feature: ankylosing spondylitis patient; material: feces | host: Homo sapiens | place: China | collected 2015-10
TCGTCTGGATTTTCACAAAATATTACTATTTTGCCAAAAGATTGTACAAACCCTACCCCCCTCTGATGTGCTATACTGAAATCAACAACCGGCCTGTTTCCGGCATTTCTTCTGCCATACAGGCCGCCGAAACAAAGAAGAAAACCAGAAGGAGCAGTATCGATGAGAGAGATCATTTCCTTGAACGAAAACTGGACCCTGTCCTTCCCCAAGGGCGAGCGTCCCACCGAGCAGGTCACCCTGCCCCACACCTGGAACGCTGTGGACGGCATGGACGGCAACGGCAGCTATCTGCGCACCACCGGTGTCTACACCCGCACCTTTACCCAGCCCAAGCAGCCTCTGGCTGGCGGCCGCACCTACGTTGAGGTGCTGGCAGCTGCTCTGGCCGCAACCGTGAAGGTCAACGGCCAGGTGGCAACCACCCACGAGGGCGGCTTCTCCATCTTCCGTGCCGATGTCACCGACCTGTGCCACGAGGGCGACAACGAGCTGACCATCGAGGTCTCCAACGAGGACACCCCCTCCATGTACCCCGCTTCCGCCGACTTCACCTTCTACGGCGGCCTGTACCGCGGCGTGAACCTGATCAGCGTGCCCGGCACCCACTTTGACCTGGACTACTTCGGCGGCCCCGGCATCAAGGTCACCCCCAAGCCCACCGAGGACGGCGGTGCCACCTTTGAGATCGAGAGCTGGGTCACCAACGGCGAAGAGGCCTATACCGTGATGTACAGCATCGAGGACTGCTACGGCAACGAAGTTGCTTCCGGCGTGCGCCCCTGCGACAGCACCAAGGTCACCCTGTACGTTCCCGATGCCCAGCTGTGGAGCATGGACGAGCCCAACCTGTACACCGTGACCGCCCGCCTGCAGAAGAACAACGAGACCTTTGACGAGATCTACGCCAACGTGGGTGTCCGCAGCTATACTGTGACCCCGAACGACGGCTTCTCCATCAACGGCGTGCCCACCCCGCTGCGCGGCGTGGCTCGCCATCAGGATCGTCTGTACAAGGGCAACGCCCTGACCGCTGAGGATCACTACGAGGATGCCATGCTCATCAAGGAGCTGGGTGCCAACACCATCCGTCTGGCCCACTATCAGCACAGCCAGGACTTCTACGACGCATGTGACGAGCTGGGCTTCGCCGTCTGGGCTGAGATCCCCTTCATCAGCGTCTTTAAGAAGGACCCCTCCGCTCACCAGAACTGCCGTCACCAGATGACCGAACTGATCATCCAGAACTACAACCACCCCTCCATCATGTTCTGGGGCCTGTCCAACGAGATCCTGATCGGCGGCATCTGCCAGGAGCTGGTGGACAACCACCACGACCTGCAGAAGCTGGTGCGTGAGCTGGATCCCACCCGTCTCACCACCATTGCCCACGTCTCCAACACCCCTGTTGACGGCCCCATGCATCACATTACCGATGTAGAGAGCTACAACCACTACTTCGGCTGGTACGGCGGCAAGATGGAGCAGAACGGCCCCTGGCTGGACAAGTTCCACGCCGAGCACCCCGACATCTGCATCGGCATCTCCGAGTACGGCACCGAGGGCATCATCAACTGGCACAGCAACGATCCCCAGTGCAAGGACTACACCGAGGAGTATCAGGCACTGTACCACGAGCATCTGGCTCAGGTGTTCGAGGATCGTCCCTGGGTGTGGGCTACCCACTGCTGGAACATGTTCGACTTTGGCTGTGCTGCCCGCCACGAGGGCGGCGTTGCAGGCCGCAACAACAAGGGCCTGATGACCATTGACCGCAAGACCAAGAAGGACAGCTACTTTGTCTACCAGGCATACTGGTCCAAGCTGCCCATGGTCCACATCGCCGGCCGCCGCCATGCACAGCGCGCAGGCGAGACCACCGAGATCAAGGTCTACTCCAACCAGGACACCGTTGTGCTGTACGTCAACGGCAAGGAAGCCGGCCAGCAGACTGCACACCGCGTGTTCAAGTTCAATGTTGCTCTGGAAGAGGGCTTCAACACCATCCTGGCCGTTGCCGGTGACGTGAAGGATTCCATCACGCTGGAAAAGGTCGAGAAGGAGCCTGATTACTACACCCTGCCTGAGTTCAACGAGCGTCAGGAGGGCGTTGCCAACTGGTTCAAGCAGGTCGGCAGCCTGGATCTGAAGGCTCCGATGGAGTTCCCCGAGGGCTATTACAGCATCAAGGACAGCATGGAAGATCTCTCCAAGAACGAAGAGGCTCTGGCTCTCGCCACCAGGGCTGTCAAGCTGGCCACCAACTTTGACATCAAGCCCGGCGTTGGCATGTGGGATATGATGAAGCGCATGACCCCTGAGACTATGGCTAAGATGATCAACATGCCCGATGGCTTTATCGAGAGCCTGAACGCACAGCTGATCAAGATCAAGAAGTAAGTACTTCCTGCATCTGAACACCAAAAGCAAACGAACCGCCCCGGCACTGCACAAAGCAGCCGCCGGGGCGGTTTTTATATGCGGCAAATGGCAAGATGAATCAGGCCGCCGAGATGGTCAATTTCAAGCCCAGCTGCTGGAAGATCTTCAGCAGGGTATCCAGATTGGGCATCGTCTTAAAGGATTCGATCCGTGCCACCGAGGATTGCGGAATGCCGCACCTCGCTGCCAGCTCCCGCTGGCTCAATCCCATCGCATTGCGCTGCTCTACCATTGCTTTCACGATTGCAGACATTGCTTCCGCTTCCCGGATATCCTTTGCAATTTCCGGGTCAGCAGCTGCCACATGCTCCTTATAATCGTTCCAGGTCCTCATATTCACTCACCCTTTCTTGCAAGCCAATCATCACGTTCTGCTTTTGCTCGTTCAATTTCACGCCGCGGCGTTTTTTGCGATTTCTTCCGAAACTGGTGCAGCAGCACAAACCGGTCACCCCGCCAACAGAAGTAGAATACTCGGTTATTTCCCGGACGCAGCTCCCAGATGCCATCCATCAGATGCTTCGTCACATTCTCGGAAAGCCGTGTTCCGTTGTCCTGCAGCAGCTGGATATACAACACGATCTGTTTATACTGTATTCGCGCATCCTTATTGGATGCGCTTTTTATCCGCAGCTCTTCCAAAAAGTCCCACAGTTCGGAAACGCCTCTGTCGTTCTCGTAAAATTCGACTGTATACATTCATGTTCCTCTTCTATGTGCGGCTTATCCCTCAGCCTTATGATAGCACATTTGCTATCAGTCGTCAATCTATTTCCTCATCTCCACACACGCTGGCAAACCAAAAGGGCCCTGCGGCATTTGCAGGGCCCTTTCGGTTATGGGAGATCATGAAATAGCAAAGCATCTTTACCATGCTGCCCCAGCCTGCGGCTCAGCGCTTTTTGCTGCGCTTCTTCTTGCGCGGGGCAGAGCGGGCAGGGTTCTGGGTGGGAACAGAACCATTGGAGTGCTTCTGCTCCATCCGATATCTGACGTAATTGGGAATCACGACCGCGATCACGATCAGCAGGATCCAGACCAGGATGCTGGGCTGCTCGTGGTTGGTGTTGAACAGAAACTGCATGACATTATCCATAGGGTGTTTTCCTTTCCGGCCCAGCAGGCCGCCAGAGGGCTTTTTACAGCCAGATGTTGCCGTCCTCGTCCGGTTTCATGGGCACGGCAATGATGAAGTCCACGATGGTCATAGCGGCAGAGAAACCACTCCAGAAGGTTGCCAGATACAGCAGGCCCAGCACCGGGCGCTTGGCATAGAACTGGTGGGCACCAAACGCACCCAGAATGCACAGGCGCATATATTTCTTGCGGCTGACACAGTGTTTTTCACGGTGTTCTCTCCAGTATAACAGGTGGTCGATGGTGTTCCAGATGATCCCGTGGTCCGGGTCCTTTACCCACTGTGTCTTTTCTTCCATTTACGATGTACCTCTTGTCTGAATTTTGTTCCAAAAGCAGAAAACCGCCCGCCGCAAGGGCGAGCGGTTTTCCTATTTGATTTTACAGGTTTCCGCAGAAAATTGCAAGTACGAATTAGGCGTTCTCAGCCATGGCCTTCATCTTGATCTGAGCGACCTCATCCTGGATCTCTTCCATCTTCTCCTTGGTCAGGGGATAGAACTTCATAGCGATCAGGTTACAGACCAGACCGATCATGATCATGCCGTAAGCGCAGAAGACAACGCCGCCGCGCAGGCCCGGGGTAATGGGGTCACCCATAACGGGGTTGTGGTCGGTGTAGCCGCACATGCTGAACATGACACCGGCGACCATGGGTGCGAAAGAGGAGACCAGCTTATCCACGAAGCTGAACAGGGTGCCCATCAGGCCGGGGACGTACTTGCCGGTACGGTAGACTTCGTAGTCGGCGCAGTCAGCGGTCATGGGGATGACGATGTTGCCGGAAATGCCCTGGAAACCAGCGGCGATGATGGTCAGAACGAGGTACAGGATCAGGAAGTAGCCCCAGTTCAGAGCACCGGTAGCGGGGTTAGAGGTCATGGTGGTGGGATCACCGAGCAGCCACAGGGCTGCCAGTGCGCCGTTGATGACCAGACCACCCACAGAGCCGATCAGCATGGCCTTGCGCTGACCCAGTCTGGTGGCAAAGAAGCTGATGAACAGGAAGCACACGATGGTGCTGGGGATGGTCACCAGACCGGTAACGTTACTCTGCAGCAGGTTGGAACCAGCGATGCAGGCGAACATGGCGACCATGACGGCGCTGGACTTTGCAGAGGAGCCCAGCTTATCGGTAGATGCGGACAGGACCAGCATCTGGATGGCACGGTTGTTCTTCAGGGTATCCCAGTAGTCCTTGAGGCCGACCTTGATGGGTTTGCCGGTGCCGAAGAACTCAGGACGATCCTTGGGAGTGATGGAGATCACAGCGATTACGGTGAAGCAGGCGGACATGATAGCGGTCATCGTCCACAGGGTGTGCATGAACTGGGTGGAAGCGTAGCCGCCCACATCGGTGTAGGAATCAGCAATACGGGGGATGATAATGCCCAGAACAGCGAACAGCAGGGTGTTGAACACGCCGTCGAAGGAAGCGAACATGGGGCGCTGCTTGGGGTCATTGGTCATGCAGCTCTGTGCAGACTTGGTAACAACACACTGGCAGGTATAGCCCAGGTAGTAGACCATCAGAACGACCACATAGAAGGGGAAGCGCACGCCCTGAGGCAGCTTGTGGGTGACATGGAATGCGACCCAGCTGGTGACGCACAGGATGATCTGACCGATCACGATGAACGGGCGGTTCTTGCCGAACTTGCTGTTGGTCTTATCGACCATGAAGCCGACGAACGGGTCAGTGACACCGTCCCAGATACGCATCATCATGGTCAGGGAAGAAGCGACCATCATGCCAACGCCGACCCAGCCCATCAGGTAGTAGGTAGCGTAGTTCATCATCATCAGATAAACGTTGGTTGCGGTGTTATTCAGCGCGTAGCCTGCGATACGCCACAGGGGAACGCGGTGGATGCCGTTGTGCTCATAGTCCTTATCATAGAACTTATCCGGCAGACTTCTGGTTTTTGCCATTTCATTCTCTCCTTTGTTCACACAGGAACATTCTCCGTTTTCTCCATGGGGCTTACAGCTGCCACTGCGTACCAGCCCGTCCGGAACTTTATGTCTATATTATGAACGCTTTTTGATATATCTGTTAGTAATATTTTAAGGTAAAACAGGTCATTCTTACGATTATGGGAAAAATTTCACGAACGTGAAAAAATCTATTGTGCTTATTGCACAATCAATTGATATACTAGTATAGCACAACGCCAGTTAGCTGCCACTATGTTCTGCGCCGGAGAACGGGCCTGCAAACGCCAAAAAGGGCCCACGGCAAATGCCGCAGGCCCTTTCTGGCGCTAGGAGGTAAATGAATGAATAGAGGAAGATGTCAGATCAGGATGTCGCCGTTCTCATCGGCATGCATGGGCAGTGCAATGAGAAGGTCGGTCACGCAGAGGAAAAAGGGCACCACGCTCCAGAAGAACAGGGTGTAGAAGGCCGCCAGCGCATACCGCTTTTCATAGTAGCGGTGGCCGCCGCACCAGCCCAGAAACAGGCAGAGCAGAAGGTACTTCTTTTTGTTCACCTTGTGCCTTACGCGGTTCTTTTTCCAATCGTGATACTTACCAATGAGGCCCGGGCTCTTCTCCTTTTCGAGATCGATGCCGGCTTCCAGCTTGGCATCCTGCAGCGCCAGCTCCGCCTTGATAAAGTCATCCCGGGTCAGCTCCTCGCCGGTCTCCAGCTTGTGGAACACATCGTCCGTTACCTGCTGGCGGCTGCCGGTGCCGTAATAGCCGGTGCTCCAATCGTCCTTTTCCTCGTCGTAGTGCTCCACATCGCCCAGCAGCTCGCCGGTGGTGGGGGCCTTTTCCGGGGCCTCAGCGGCGGGGGCCGGGGTGATCTCAGGGGTCTGGTTCAGCTTGTTTTCTTCTGCCATAGTGGTATTCCTTCCGGGTCTCAGGGTATCAGAAAGTCCTGCGGCAGAGGATGGCCCGCCGCAGGACATTTCCGGTTACGATGCAGGACAGCGGCGCTGTCCCGGATTCAAAATTTCCGCAGGGAGATGGTTGGCCTTAAGCCTGCTTTGCAGCAGCCTCAGCCTTGATGCGGCCGATCTCAGCCTGGATCTCTGCCATCTTCTCCTTGGTCAGGGGATAGAAGTGCATAGCCACAACGTTGCACAGCCAGCCAACGATGGGCAGCAGGACGAAGCAGCCGATGGTTGCCCAGAAGATGCCGTCAGAGTACGGAGTCATGGTGTCGGGCAGAGCGTCCTTGAAGCCGACCATGGAGTAGAACAGAGCCACAACGGTAGCAGCCAAAGAGGAGACCAGCTTATCCACGAAGCTGAACAGGGTGCCCATCAGGCCGGGAACGTACTTACCGGTACGATAGACCTCGTAGTCAGCGCAGTCAGCGGTCATGGTGATAACGATGGAGGAGGACAGTGCCTGCACGCCGGACCATGCGATGACCAGCAGCACGAAGATCAAAGCGGTGGTGGTCCAGCCGGTGAACAGGGTGCCCCAGGTGTCAGGACGGATCAGGCGGAATGCGGGCAGAGAGAACTTGGAAGCATCGCCCTTGGGGTTGAAGAAGAACAGGAACAGGGTGATGGCGATGGAGCCGATGATGCCGCCCCAGGTACCCACCAGCATGGATGCCTTCTGGCCCATCTGACGAGCGATCTTGTTCATCAGCAGCAGAGAAATCAGGCAGATGGGGATAGAGGTGATCTGAGAGTAGCTGGAGAATGCGGCATAGTTGCCGAAGATGATGCCGAACAGGCAGATCATAACGGTAGCGTTGCTCTTGGTGGACATGAACAGCTTATCGGTAGATGCGGAGACCACCAGCATCTGGATGGCACGGTTGTGAGCCAGGGTGTCAACGTAATCCTTGATGCCGACCTTCTGGGTGGTGCCCAGACCGAAGTACTTCGGATTGTCCTTACGCCACAGGGCGATGATGGCGCAGACTGCAAAGACAGCGGACAGGCCGCCGAACATCAGCTGCATGGTGGTGAACAGGCCGGGGTTGTAGAAAGCGGACAGGCTGCCGCCGGACTTCTCCACGATGCCTGCCAGAGCAGGGTTCTGTGCCACCAGAGAAGCGATCTCGGCAGCGTTGGCCTCGGCAGTCAGGGTGAACTTGGGCACCAGGACATCGGTGACAATGATGGGGAACATGATGTTCATCAGAACAATGTTATACACAGTATCGCACATTGCGAAGATGGGGCGCTGCTTGGGATCGTTGGTCAGGCAGGTCTGAGCAGACTTGGTGACAACGCACTGGCAGGTGTAGCCAATGATGTAGATCATGTAGATGATGATGAACGCAATAAAGCGGACACCAGTGCCCATCTTGGGGATGAAGTTGAACATCACGAAGGTGGTGGCGAACATGATGATCTGACCGATGACAATGAACGGACGGTTTTTGCCGAACTTGCCGTTGGTCTTATCGACCATCATACCAACGAACGGGTCGGTGACACCGTCCCAGACACGCATGATGGTAACAATAGAACCGGCCAGCACGGATGCCAGACCGACGATACCGATCAGGAAGTAGCTGATGTAACCGACCACGACCATGTAGGTGTTGGTGGAGGTGTTGTTCAGAGCGTACATCATGATCTCCCACATTTTCGCTCTGTGGATGCCGTTTTCTTCAAGCGGCTGTTTGACCTTTGCCATAGAGAAGCTCTCCTTTCAATTCTGCGGCCGGTGTGCTGCCACTCACTCCGGCCTTTCATTCGGTCCCCCGTGGGCTGCGGCTGCCACATCGCGAACCGGGGGATTTTTATGTATACATTATGAACTATCCCTCAAATTTCTGTTAGTAAAATTTTGAGGTAAAACAGGACAATTTTACTCTCCTTGGGCGAAATCAACAGTTTTAAAAAACAGCGTTCGTCATTTTGCACATGATTGTAAGATACTAGTACAGCACATTCCACAAAAAAGACTTGTATTCCAACCGCGCGCAAAAAAAGAATACAAGGAAAGTGCGGAAATATCCAAAAAATTTTCTAGTTGTTCCGCGCGGCGGCCTATTATAATAGGTATAGCATCTGCGGCTCTGTGGCATGGGCCGCTGCGTTCAAAAGAAAAGGAGAAAACACTATGGCAGTGAAAGCATCCGAGCGTGTAAAGCGCTACCAGAACCCCAACGGCCCCACCATCAGCACCGTGGAGCGCAAGGTCATCGAGCAGGACGGCCTGTATTTCAAGGACATCGACGGCACCGGCACCGTCAGCGCAGTCAACGACTGGCGCTTGACCCCGGCTGAGCGCGCCGAGGCCTATGTCAAGGTTCTGACCACCAGCGAGAAGATCGGCCAGATCTTCACCTCCGACTGGCGCATGGGCCCCAAGTATCCTTCCCCCCGTCTGGCAGCCAACGGCCACAAGCCCGTGGCGGACGAGAGCGGCCTGCTGGACGAGGCACCCGTGAACGTCTCCGACAGCATCTTCGGCTCCCAGTCCCTGCCCAGCACCTCTGACATGGTCAAGAAGAGCTTCAACCGCCACGTCATCCTGCGCGAGAGCCCCACGCCTGAGGATCTGGCAGATTACCTGAACCAGCTGCAGTACCTGACCGAGACCTGCGATCACTTTGTTCCCATGCAGGTCATGTCCAACAGCCGCAACGAGAACGGTGAGGTCGTGTTCGGCATGAACGATGCCACCGGCGTGTTTGCCACCTATCCCGGCACCCTGGGCATTGCTGCTGCCGTCAAGGGCACCGCACGCATCGACATCATCGACAAGTTTGCCGACACCATCCGCCGCGAGTGGAACGCCTGCGGCCTGAAGAAGGGCTACATGTACATGGCCGACTGCGTCACCGACCCCCGTTGGCAGCGCACCTTCGGCACCTTTGGCGAGGACCCCGAGCTCATTGAGGAGATCTTCGACCACCTGATCCCCGGCATCCAGGGCGGCAGCAACGGCGTTACCCCCGAGGGTGTTTCCATGACCGTGAAGCACTTCCCCGGCGGCGGTGCCCGTGAGAACGGCTTTGACCCCCACTATGCAGCAGGCCAGTGGAACATCTACGCCACCCCCGGCTCCCTGCAGAAGTACCACATCCCGGCATTCCGTGCAGCCATCCGCCACAATGCCGAGTCCATCATGCCCTACTACTCCAAGCCCAGCGCCGAGAAGAGCGCTCCGCAGGAGGACTTCAACGGCAACCCCATCGAGCTCCAGCCCTACGGCTTTGCCTACAACAAGGTGTTCATCGACGGCCTGCTGCGCGGCCAGATGGGCTTCAAGGGCTACATCAACTCCGACACCGGCATTGTTCACAATATGTGCTGGGGCGTTGACATGCTGGACGAGCCCGAGCGCATCGGCTATGCCGTCACCCAGAGCGGCGTGGACCTGATCTCCGGCCTGCTGGACAACGAGCTGGGCGAGGAGAGCTACGCCCGCGGCACCAACGACTACTACGACACCCACGCGGTGCCCGCCGGCTTCAAGAAGGAAGATCTGGTGCTGACCGATGCCAGCCTGAACCGCGCTGTCAGCCGCACCCTGACCGAGCTGTTCCGTCAGGGCATGTTCGAGGACACCTACGCCGACCCCAGGAAGGCCGCCGAGGTCGTTGCCACCAAGGCCGACTGGGAGGAAGCTTCCCGCGTGCACCGGGAGTCCGTTGTCCTGCTGAAGAACGACGGCACCCTGCCCCTGAAGGACGGCACCAGGGTCTACGCTGAGGCCTTTGGCAAGAGCGCCGAGGCCGGTGAGGCCGCCACCAAGGCCCTGCGCGAGATGCTGGGCAATGTCACTCTGGTGGACACCCCCGATGAGGCCCAGGTGGCCCTGCTGATGGTCAGCCCCCAGTCCGGTGCATACTTCAACGCCACCCCGGGCTACCTGGAGCTGGACATCTGCGAGGACAAGACGGTCTGCAACGTAGACGAGAACGGCAAGCCCACCACCGAGACCCACAAGGAGACCACTCTGGTGGGCGCAAACCGTCTGGCCGGTATCGCCGCTGCGGTCCACGCACACGGCGGCAAGGTCGTTTCCAACATCAACTGCCCGCTGGCCTGGGAGGTCGGCAATGTGGAGAAGATCTCCGATGCTCTGACCGTCGGCTTTGACACCTACCCCTCCGCAACGCTGGATGTGATGTTCGGCCGCTTTGCTCCCGTTGGCAAGCTGCCCCTGACCCTGCCCAAGGGCGACGAGGTGCTGGCTGTGAACGCGGACGGTGTCTGCATCAGCCCCAACGACGTGCCCGGCTTTGCAAAGGATGCCTACATGCCCGACAGCATGAAGGACGAGAACGGCAAGGCTTACGCCTACCGTGATGCCGCAGGCAACTACTACGAGATGAACTTCGGCCTGACGTTCTGAGGGCAGCCCTCTCCGTCTCGCTCAAACCAAAGGAGACACTTTCCATGGCACAAACACAGAAAAAACAGCAGGATATGGGCACGGGTGACGTGAAAAAGCTCCTGCTTCAGCTGATGATCCCTGCCGTTGTGGCGCAGGTGGTCAACCTGCTGTACAACATCGTGGACCGCATCTACATCGGCCACATCCCGGGGATCGGCGCGGCGGCTCTGACCGGCGTGGGCCTGTTTACCCCCATCCTGATGCTTCTGAACGCCTTTGCCATGCTCATCGGCTCCGGCGGCGCGCCCCGCACCGCCATCGCCATGGGCCAGGGCGATAAGAAGCAGGCAGAAAAGATCGTCAGCAACAGCTTTACCATGCTGCTGCTCTTCTCGGTCGTCCTGACCATCGTCTTTTACGCCGCCGCACCCACCCTGCTGCGGCTGTTTGGTGCCAGTGACACCACCCTGCCCTACGCTCTGACTTACAGCCGCATCTACATTCTGGGCACCATCTGCGTGCTGATCGTGCTTGGCATGAACACCTTCATCACTGCGCAGGGCTTTGCCAAGATCAGTATGCTGACCACCGTTATCGGCGCGGTCATCAACATCGTGCTGGACCCCATCCTCATCTTTGGGCTGGGCATGGGCGTAAAGGGCGCTGCCATTGCCACCGTGCTGAGCCAGGCAGTGGGTGCCATCTGGGTCATCCGCTTCCTCACCGGCCCCAAGACCATCCTCAAGATCCGCAAAGAGGACATGAAGCTGGAAGGGAAGATCATCATGCCCGTGCTGGCACTGGGCATTTCCACCTTCGTCATGCTCTCCACCGAGAGCCTGCTGTCCATCAGCTTCAGCTCCAGCCTGGCCCGCTACGGCGGTGACGTGGCCGTGGGTGCCATGACCGTGATCACCAGCGCCTCCCAGCTGTGCACCATGCCCATCTCGGGCATCTGCCAGGGCGGCCAGCCCGTCATGAGCTTCAACTTCGGTGCGGGCAAGAAGGACCGCGTCAAGCAGGCGTTCCGCTTCCAGCTGACCCTCTGCCTGGGCTACACCACCATCTTCTGGCTGCTGATGATGCTGGTTCCCGGTGCAGTGGCAGGCATCTTCACCTCGGATGCCGCCCTGATCGATTACACCACCTGGGCCATGCGCATCTATATGGCGGGTATCTTCTCCACCGGTGTCCAGATCGCCTGCCAGCAGAGCTTTATGGCGCTGGGTCAGGCCAAGGTCAGCCT
>OOCC01000411.1_pt1 | contig 11827 bp, 11 predicted proteins | sample 1670971 | NCBI WGS metagenome assembly OOCC01 (sample SAMN06348109, study PRJEB24527) | human gut metagenome | biome: human gut; feature: ankylosing spondylitis patient; material: feces | host: Homo sapiens | place: China | collected 2015-10
GCAAGGTCCAGCTGGTGGGCGACGACCTCTTTGTGACCAACACCGAGCGTCTGGCCAAGGGCATCGGGCTGGGTGCAGGCAACGCGATCCTGATCAAGCTGAACCAGATCGGTTCTGTTTCCGAGACGCTGGAGGCCATCAAGATGGCCCACAAGGCCGGTTACACCGCCATCAGCTCTCACCGCTCCGGCGAGACCGAGGACACCACCATTGCCGATCTGGCCGTGGCGCTGAACACCTGCCAGATCAAGACCGGTGCTCCCAGCCGTACCGAGCGTGTTGCAAAGTACAACCAGCTGCTGCGCATTGAGGAGCAGCTGGGCGGCAGCGCCGTTTACCCCGGCATGGCAGCTTTCAACGTAAAGCGCTGAAGCTGTTGAAAACCAATTGATCTTCCGGCACCCGTACTGCTTTTGCAGCGGCACGGGTGCCGTTTTGTTTTCTCCCAATTTTTTCCTGCAATCCGCTGCTCTGCCCAGCCGTATTCCATGCATGCCGGGCATTTTGGCCCGAAATTGCAAAAAAGGAGCAAAACATTCATGTTATCTACTCTGATCTCTCTGTACAAGCTGCTGGGCACCGGCGATTTTGTAAAAGTGCTGCTGATCCTGCTGAAGGGGCTTTTCGGCTGATGCAAAGCCGCCCTTCTCACTGCGGAAACGGGACTGCCTTACCGGCGGTCTCTTTTTTTGCCTTCTCACTTTACTTTCTTAAAAAAATATGCCATAATGAAACCAGTATTTTTCGGTTTAAAAGCCGTGCCCTGTACTGGGAAATCAGGGCCAGAATCCAACAGAAGAGGGGTTTTTTGTTATGAGCAAAACCATCATCCCGGCAAACTATACGCCCGCGCTGAACCTGTACGATACGCAGCGCGCCATTGGTACGGTCAAGCGTCTGTTTGCCGACACCCTGTGCGCCACACTGAACCTGTACCGCGTGTCTGCTCCGCTGTTTCTGGAAGCATCCACCGGTTTGAACGACGACCTGAACGGTGTCGAGCGCAAGGTCACCTTTGATATCAAGGAAAGCGGCATTGAGGCACAGGTGGTGCAGTCACTGGCAAAGTGGAAGCGCAAGGCCCTGAAGGACTACGATTTCCGTGTGGGCAAGGGCCTGTACTGCGATATGAACGCGATCCGCCGCGACGAAGATCTGGACAACCTGCACTCCATCTATGTGGATCAGTGGGACTGGGAAAAGGTGATCCGTCTGGAAGACCGCAACGAGGCTTACCTCAAGAGCGTGGTGCGCTCCATCGTGTCCGCTGTCTGCGCCACCGAAATGAACCTGCACGCCATGTTCCCCCAGCTGCAGGAGCTGCCGCTGCACAGCCCCAACGTCACCTTCATCACCACGCAGGAGCTGGAGGACCAGTACCCGGACCTGACCCCGAAGGAGCGTGAGAACGCCTTTGTGAAGGAGCACGGCACCACCTTCCTGATGAAGATCGGCGCTCCGCTGAAGAGCGGTAAGCCCCATGACGGCCGTGCCCCCGACTATGACGACTGGGATCTGAACGGCGATCTGCTGTTCTGGAACGACCCGCTGCAGTGCAGCTATGAGCTGAGCAGCATGGGCATCCGCGTCAGCCCTGAAAGCATGGACAAGCAGCTGACCATGGCTGGCTGCGACGACCGCCGCGCCCTGCCCTTCCACAAGGCCGTACTGAACGGTGAGCTGCCTTACTCCATCGGCGGCGGCATCGGCCAGAGCCGCCTGTGCATGCTGCTGCTGGGCAGCGCCCACATTGGCGAAGTGCAGGCCAGCGTCTGGGACGCAGCCACCCGCGAAGCCTGCGCCAAGGCAGGCATCCCGCTGCTGTAAGCAGATTTTCCACACAAAGATTCAAAAGGCAGGATACCACCCTCATGGTGGTATCCTGCCTTTGTTCGTTTTCTGCCTGTATCCGGGGAGAAATTGTTCGAGTTCTGTACCACCACCAAACAAAAAATCCCCAGACGAATGTCTGAGGATTTTTGTGGCGGAGAATTAGGAACAGCCCCCCTGCGTGGGCAGCAGCGTGCCGCTTGCGCCGGTGAGATCAGTATTCAGTTCCATACAGCGTCTCAGCTCCGGTATTCCGCCGGCAGCTGATCCATGGTCTGCCACTTGTCCATGGCCTCTTCCAGCTTCATGCCCTTGGCCACTGCATCGCGGCGGCAGGCGTTGACAGCCTGGATCTCCTTCATCTTGGCACCGGTCAGGGTGTAGCCCTTCATGGCGATGAGGGTAGCCGCCCATGCCACCATGGGGATGATGCAGAACAGCACGATGACCACCCAGTTCATGCCCGGGGTGTAGGGGTCATACTGGGTGGGCAGGCTCTGCAGGCCCACAAAGCTGACCGCGATGCCCACAACGGTAGCGGACAGGCTGGACACCAGCTTGTCCACCAGACTGAACAGGGTGCCCATGATGCCGGGGATATACTTGCCGCTGCGGTAGGTCTCGTAGTCGGAGCAGTCGGCCACCATGGGGATGGGCATATCGGCGGTGGCGTAGTAAGCACCGTAGCCGATGCCGAAGAAAGCGATGAACAGGATGGTGTACAGGTTGATGGAAAGGCCGTTCTCGCCCAGAATGGACAGGGTGAAGGCATCGCCGCGGCCCCAGAGCAGCAGCAGCACCAGCACGCCCACATAGCACACCAGCGCCACGCTGACGTACTTCATCAGGCTGGCCTTCTGGCCCTCCTTCTGGCTGGTGCGGACGGTGAGCAGGAAGAAGGGCACGCTGAACACATAGCCCAGCACCATCATGGGTAGGTACAGGCCGTCGTAGTTGCCCATCATGCAGCCGTACAGCATGCACAGCACGGTGGTGTTGGTGGCGATGGAAAGTGCCAGCTTGCAGCCTGCACCGGCCACCATCAGCCGCTGCATGGGGTCGTTGTTCTTGATGATCTGGATGTACTCCCGCACTTTGATCTTCTCGGTCTTTTCGCCGCCGATGCCAAAGTACTTGGGCTGGTCCTTCTCCCAGATGCCGATGACAGCCAGCAGGGTGAGCAGGATGGAGATGACGATGCCCACCGGAGCCAGCGTGCGGAAGAACCCGGCGGAAGCGTAGCCGCCCTCATAGTTTTTGGCAAGGATGGGGGCAAAGAACTGCATGGCACCCATGCCCAGCAGGCTGCCCACCGTGTTGAAGATGGTAAACAGGGGGCGCTGTTTGGGGTCATTGGTCAGCACGGTCTGGCCGGAGCGGGTGCAGCTGGTCTGGAAGGTGTAGCCGATGACCCACACGGCATACAGGGCAACGAACGCAGCGTAGCGCAGCCCCATGGCGCTGGCGGGGATGAGCGGGGTGAGGCAGTACAGCACCCGAATGCTTGCCGCCATGATGAGGTTGCCGATGACCATGAAGGGCCGGAACTTGCCGAACCTGCCGTTGGTGCGGTCCATGAGGGCACCAATGATGGGGTCGGTGACGGCATCGAACAGACGCATGCCGGTGACCATCACCGAAGCAAACAGCATGCTCAGGGCCAGCACCTTGCTGCCGAAGGTCGCGATGTAGGAAAGCACCAGCACATAGTACACGTTGGTCGCGCCGTTGTTCAGCGGAAACAGCACCAGCTGGTAGGTTTTGGCGCGGTTCACACTCGACGCCGTTGTTTTTTGTTCGCCCATTGCGGTCTCTCCTTTTGTCTTTGATAAAAAGCGGCAGCCCGCCCCGCCTTCGGGGCAGGCTGCCGTAACATGGGGTCAGGGATCGTACAGACCGGAATTACTTCTGGTCAACAGCAGGAGCGGTGTCTGCCAGCTCCTTCTTGCGCTTGAGAGCCTTGCTCAGCTGCCATGCGCACAGCACGGTCAGCACAGCCAGCACGGCGATCAGTGCATAGATCGCAGTCTGCCACCAGGGCAGCACGGTCTTCAGGGTATCGCTTGCAGACCAGCCGTTCATGGCGTTGGAGTTGACCACGGTGTACAGGATGTGATGCATTGCATTGCGCATCTGGGTCACGATGTAGGCATCGTTCTCGTAGTTGGCAGCCTTGGTGGTGTGGATCTTGGGCATCGGGCTGTCCCAGATGTCGGAACCGGCGATCAGGCCGTCCACCAGATCCATGTACTGGCTGGAGCCGGAGAAGTCGGTGATGCACATGCCGCGCATGCCCAGCTCCTCGCGCAGGAAGCCGTTCAGCAGGTTGGCGTTGGCACCGCACCAGGTTGCGCCCCAGCGGTTGAAGCCGGTCATCACGCACCATGCGCCGCCATCCGTGATGGCCTTATCGGCCACTTCCAGATAGATCTCGCGGGCGGTCTGCTCGTTCAGCCAGGTGTTGACACCGCGGCGGCTGGTCTCGGAGTCGTTCAGGGCAACGTGCTTCAGGTAGACATACACGCCCTTGGACTGGATGCCCTGCACCTCGGCAGCGCAGATGGTGCCGGCCACAAAGGGATCCTCGGCGTAGTACTCGAAGTTACGGCCGGAGTAGGCGGTACGGTGCATGTTGATGCCGGGGCCGTACAGACCGGAGTAACCCATGGCAAGGCAGTCCTCACCGATGCACTTGCCCACTTCGTTGATCAGGTCCACATTGAAGGTGGCAGCCATGACATCCTCGGAGGTGTAGCACATGGCGGATGCACCGCCGGTCAGGGCAGCGGTCAGGCCCTGCGGGCCGTTCTCGTCCTTGGTAGCGGTCTTGCCGATGGAGGCAGCCGCTGCAGTGTTGTGGAAGCCCAGAGTGATGGTGTTGACCATCTCATCGAAGGTCAGCTGATCCAGCAGAGTCTCCCACTGGGGATCGTCGAAGCCCTTGCCGATCATGGAAGCGAGGGTCAGGCCGTTCTTGGCACCCAGAGTGGGCATCTCGACGCTGTCGGCCTCGGTGCCGTCGTACTGGGTAAAGGCCAGATCTGCAGCCAGCGTTTCGTTGGCGGTCAGGGCAGCAGGCTGGGTGGGGACCGTACCGGTCCAGTCAGAGCGGCTCATCCAGGTCACGCTGCCGGGAGCATCGCTGCTCTTGTTGGGGTCGGACTCATCGAACAGGTTGGTGATGGCAGTGCCGTTGGCGCTGGCTGCATAGGTGGTGGCATCCAGTGCCTCGTTGGTCCACTTCCAGACCAGAGAAGCATCGCCGTCCTCGGTCATGCGGCCATTGGTGCCGGCCACGGTGTAGCCCTTGGCAGCAAGGATGTTGTTGACGGCATTGTGAGAATCGGTAGCAGCGGTGAAGTAGTAGTCACCGGCATCCAGAATATAGGTCTTGGCGTTGTTTGCATCGTAGGTGCGCAGCTCGCTCTTCTTCACGGTGATGGTCACATCCTCGGAAGCGCCGGGAGCCAGCACATCGGTCTTGGCAAAGCCGCACAGCTCTGCAGCGGCTTTCTCGATGCCGTTTGCCTTGTCGTAGTCGGTGTAGGGAGACTGGAAGTAGACCTGCACGGTCTCCTTGCCGGAATAGGTCTTGCCGGTGTTGGTGACCTTCAGGGTGACGGTGAAGGCATCGTCAGACTCGGCCACATTGAAGTTGCTGTAAGCGAAGGTGGTGTAGCTGTCGCCGTAGCCGAAGGGATAGGCAACGGTGGTGGCCCAGTCATAGTCGCCTGCCTTGGCAGTGCCCATGACCACATCCTCGTAACGGGTCTCGAAGTAGCGGTAGCCCAGATAGATGCCTTCCTGATAGACGCTGTACATGCCCTGCACGTCCGCACCCTCGGTCAGCAGGTTATACTCTGCTGCGTTGGGGTAGGTCTGGGTGTAGAAGTTGTACATGGCGGGGTTTGCCAGATTGTCGTACAGGTAGGTGTCCACCAGAGAGCCGGAGGGGGTCACAGTGCCGGCGAGCAGCTGGCCCACACCGTTGATGCCGGTCTGGCCCACATCGCCGATCCACATGGCGGCGTCAATGCCGTAGTCCTCGCCGCAGATGGCAGGGTTGAGGAAGTCCATCTCCAGTGCGTTGGAGCTGTTGATCAGGACGACGATGGACTTGAAGGTGCCGTTGTCCTTCAGTGCCTTCAGGTTCTTCAGCAGCTCGATCTCTTCTGCAGACAGCTCCAGATAGTTGCCGCTGCCCTCGGAACCGGAGATCCAGCTGTCGTTGGTGCCGTTGGCACTGCTGGGCAGGTCTGCGCCCTCACCGCCGGAGCGGGAGAACACCACGATGGCAGCATCGCCGTACTCGGCAAAGCTGCTCTCGGCGCTGGACAGTGCGCTCCACGGAGCTTCATTGACAGCGTACTGGGTGTTTGCTTCCAGCGTATCCGAGATGGAGGCAGGGGTAATGCGGCTGTAGTTCTTCATCATGCTGTCGGACTTGTACAGATCCCACAGCGTCTGGTTGACCTGAATGCCCTGAGCTTCCAGTGCTTCCTTCAGGTTGGGGGCCTTGCTGGTATCCACGGAACCGGAGCCGGTGCCGCCGTACATCAGGTCCACAGAGCCATGGCCGAACAGGCTGACCTTGGCGCTGTCTGCCAGCGGCAGAGCAGCGTTGTCGTTCTTCAGCAGGGCAGCGCCCTCGGCCTCAACGGTGGCGCACAGCTCTGCTTCGTAAGCCTCGCGCTCTTCGTCGGAAGCAAAGCCCGCTTTGAAGTATTCGGTATCTTCCGTAGTGTTGCCCTTGATGATCTTATAGGTCGATGCATTCAGAGCAACGTTCAGGGTGGTGGCGTACTGATTTGCGATCATGTTGCCCACGATGGCGGCGATGGTCAAAATCGCCGTCAGCGCAGTGAGCACCGACCACAAACGTACTTTGGGTTTCTTGGTATTCATTGGTTCTCCTCCTTTTCATTTATAACAACCGCCAGACAGCGGAATGTCCTTGTTTATACCCAGTTCGCACTCTTGGACTTGGTCTTTACCAGCTTGTAGCCGGGGTTCGGCTCTGCCACACTGCGGAAGGATGCGGTGTCGATGCAGTCGCCTGCAACGGCCTTCAGCTCCACCTTGCCATGCAGCGGCACGCGGAACCTGAAGATGTGCTCGCCGGTCTGCTCTGCCAGCTTTTTGCCGTCCGCATACAGGGCGACGGAGTTCTGGTTGGAGTAGACCTTGACCTCGATCTCCTTCTCGGTGCGGTCGGTGAACCGCTTGGAGCAGATGTGAACGAAGTTTTCCTCGCTCCACCATGCTTTGTAGAGGTAGAAGCTGTCCTTTTTGGTCTTTCGGTCAAAGGTGACCAGACCTTTGTGGTTCATGCCCGGCTCGCCGCCCTGATCCCGGGCGTCGGCTGCAAAATCGAACATGTTCCAGACGTGGGTCGCCCACAGCCACGGGTGGCGGTCAAAGCACTTCAGCATATACTCGTGGTACTTGCCACAGCCACGGGTGGCGGTCAAAGCACTTCAGCATATACTCGTGGTACTTGGCCTGATATTCCTCGGTGTGGTCGCCCCGGCGGGGGTGGGCACTGTGGAGGTTGGGCATGCCCTCGGCACCGTACTCGGAAAAGCCCAGCGGACGGTTGGGGTACACCAGATGGAAAAAGTCCATCCACAGGTCGTTCAGGAACAGCCCCGGCACATACCAGCCCAGATACAGGTTCCAGCTGACCAGATCGGTGATGTGCGCCACCGGGTTGAAGGGGCCGCACATGGCGTAGCAGGCCAGCGTGGTCAGGCGGGTGGGGTCCATCTTGTGGCACAACTCGTTGAGCACCCGGTGGTTGTCCAGCATATCCGCCTTGTCCTTGGTGGATATGGTGATCTCGTTGGACACGCCCCAGCAGACGATGGAGGGGTGGTTGTAGTTCTGGTGGATGAGCTCTTTCATCTGGCTGATGGTGTTTTCCCGGCCATTGGGCAGATTTTTCCCGGCCATTGGGCAGATGCTCGGAGATGTAAGGGATCTCTGCCCAGACCACCATGCCGTACTGGTCGCACAGGTCGTAGAAATACTGGTCGTGCTGGTAGTGCGCCAGCCGGACGGTGTTTGCACCCAGCTCCCGGATCAGCGCCATGTCCTCATCATGCATCTCCCGGGTGATGGCGTTGCCCAGACCCTTGCGGTCCTGATGGCGGGACACACCGTGAAGGGGATAGGGCCTGCCGTTGAGGAAAAAGCCCTTCTTTGCATCTACAGAGAAGCTGCGCAGGCCCACCTTGGTGGTCACTTCATCCACCGGCTTGCCGTCCTGCAGCAAGCGGACGACACAGGTGTACAGGTATGGGTCCTTCACGCCGTTCCACAGGTGGGGAGCATCCAGATGGAGGAAAGTATTTTCGCCCTCGCCCTTTGCAACGGTGCGGCCCTCAGCATCCAGCAGCTCCACCGTCACGGTGCCGCTGCCTTCCACCAGCGTTTCCACCTGGATGTCGGCGCTGCTCTCTTTCAGGGTGGGGGTGATCTTCACGCCGGTATCGCCAAAGTGTCCCAGCGCAATGTGGTTTTTGTTCACCACCAGCAGGCTCACATCCCGGTAGATGCCGCCGTAGAAGGTGAAGTCCGCTTTCTGGGGGTAAACGCGGTCGTTGACGCTGTTGTCCACCCGCACCGTGAGCTGGTTTTCTGCCTGCAGCAGTTCCGTGACCTCTGCCCGGAAGGTGGAGTAGCCGCCGTCATGGGTGCAGAGCTGCTGACCGTTCAGCAGAACGGCAGCGCTGGCGTTGACACCCTCGAACTGCAGCCATACCTGCTGCTGTGCCGGGTCGTACACCGGTGCTGCAAAGCGGGTGCAGTAGGTGCAGCAGCCCCGCCAGTAATCGTTGCCGCCGTCCTGACCGTCCCTGGCGTTCCATGTATGGGGCAGCTCTACGGCGGTGGTAACGCCGTTCGGGCCGGTGAACTGCCAGTCCTTCATGAGCTTTGCAATACTACGCATCCGATTCCTCCTGTTTTTGCTGTGGTACAGTGATTTTTTTCGTTTTTTTGCTCTTTGTCATTATTTTATCAGAGTGGCCGTATTTCGCAAGATGCGTGCGAAAATCGGTCGTTTTGCGTGCACATTCGGTTTTGGACTGCCAAATATAAACTGATATATTTGTAAGTTTTTCACAAGCAGATGTATCCAACAAGCCGCAAAAAGAAAACCGCCGCAGTCCTTCCGTTTCCGGAACTTCTGCGGCGGCTGCCGGTTTCTTAACTTATTTTTCTCGCCCTGCTCTTCCAGAGTCAAAGTGCCTTTGTACTTCTGCACGATGCGCCGGATCACCTTCAGCTCGTATTGTGCAGAACGGTTTGCCTGCTGTTCCGGCGGGCGCAGCGGGCTGATGATGTTCACCACCACAAAACCCTGCCGCACACAGACCAGCAGATCGATGACCCTGCACTCTGGCCGGGAGATCTGCACGGCGCTTTCCACGGCGTGATCCAGCGCATTGGCAAACAATGCGTACAGATCCCCCGCTTCAAAAAAGCCCAGACAGCTGCCGTTTGCCACGGCGTTCAGCTGGATGCCCCGGGACTCGCACAGCAGGCTCTTCTCGGTCAGCACCACATCCAGCACCTCGTTGCCGGTGTTGCGGTTCGCGTCATACAGGCGGGCTGCGCGCTCGGCCTCATCAATGCGCTCCGGCGGTACCGCTTCGGGCGACAGCTTGCGGAGATTGGCAATCTGCACTTTCAGCTCATGGCAGCGCTTGTTAATGATCTGCACGTTCTGCCGGGCCACCTGATACTGCTGACGCTGACGCTCGTACAGCAGATTCAGTTCACTCATCTCTTTTTCCATGGCAGACTTCTTGAACAGCTCGCTCTGGAAATACAGCAGGGTGATAAAATAGAACTGCCCGATCAGAATGGTAACGGTAAGGCTCAGCGGAGTATGTTCGGCGCGGGCATTGTCCAGCACGGCGGCCTGCACCATGAACAGGATGCCAATGAAGAACGCGCTGAACAGCTGCCGGGGCCCGATGTTGTATTCTCCTTTATAAGGAAGCTGCCGTGCCAGCAGGATGTACACCGCCGCAAAGAATACCGCCCCGGACAGCAGCTGTACCAGAACCGCCCAAGGGGAAGCCATGTTCAGCGGGTGTCCATACCGGGTAAACTGCAGCTCCAGAAAGCACCAGCTCTCGTAGGCGCACTGCGCGATGAGCAGGCTCCATACTGCGCAGTACAGGGCACCCTTTTTATTGATATCCGTACACAGATAGATCATCCCACCCAGCAGCGCAAAAAAGGAAACGTAAAGTACCAGCAGCAGGAGCTGCCCAGCAGCGCAAAAAAGGAGATGTAAAGCACCAGCAGCAGGAGCTGCTGCTGCCACAGTGTTGTGGACTGTGCCAGAGGGTCCAGCAGCTGCGCCAGCAAAAGCAGCGGGAACAACATCCCGCAGGCGCGCGCCCAGAAATGGGTGCGATGCCGCAAAGGCAGACAAAAGACCAGCGCCGCGCCCCAGCGCAGCAGTGCCCGGAGCAGGCTGTTCAGCAGCGATGTGGTCACAGCACACCTCCCATGTAGGACGCTACTGCGGTAAGAAAGGCCGTACGCTGCCGTCGGCTGATCTCCAGCCGGTCGTTTTTCACAAGGGCAAAGTCGTTTTCAATGCCCTTGACGTAGGCCAGATTGACCAGATAGCATTGGTTGCAGCGGACAAAATGATACTCGGCAAGCTGCTTTTCGGCACTTTGCAGGCTGGCGCGTGCCGCGAACTCGCCTTTGGAGGTGTGGTAGTACAGCATCCGGCTGTGGGTCTCCAGATAATAGATATCAGCGGTGTCCAGCAGCTGGATGCCGCCGCCCGCCAGCTGCAGCACCACCTGCCCGCCTCTGCGCCGCTGCACCCGCTGGATGGCGCGGGAAAGCTTGGTGCAGAACTGGTAATAGTTCACCGGCTTCAGCACATAATCCAGTGCATCCACCTCGTAGCCCCGGATGGCATACTGTGCCATGTTGGTCACAAAGACCAGCACCACATCCGCATCCACGGCCCGGATAGCTTCGGCTGCTCCAAAGCCGTCCAGCCGTGGCATCTCCACATCCATAAAAATAATGTCGAACCCCGGCGTATAGTGCTCTGCGATCTCGGCACCGTCTGTGATGAGACTGATCTCCACCTGCAGGCCCTGCTCCTGCGCATATTGCCGGACGAACCGGTTCAGGCTTTCCCGTGTTTCTTCCTGATCCTCTACGATCGCAATTTTGAACATCCTGCACCCACCTTCTCACTGCGTCTGATCGCCGTATGGCTCTTTTTATTGAAACACACTTTTCTATGAAATGCAATGGAAAACCTTGCAGGGAAAACAGATGCGGTTCCCATTCTGTACCATCCACCACAAACAAAAAATCCCCAGACAACCGTCTGAGGACTTTTGTGACAGAGCATTGCCAAGGGCAGGCAAACCTGGCCTGGATTTATTCCAGATACTGCGGCAGATTCCACGCACCTCGCAGCACACGGTGGACCTCCACAGTCTTTATTTCATCGTTGACGCGGTAAAACACAAGATACTGGTCAACGACCATCCTACGGTAAGCAGGGTCGAGGCGGTAGATCTCGCACATTTTCGGGGTATCGCCCAATTTTGTGATCTTCTCCCGCAGCTCTTTCAGTACGCGGCTAGCTGTTTTAGGGTAAAAGCCAGACAGATATCGGGCGATATCGTTCAGGTCCTGTACAGCAAGGGGCAGATATTTGATTTTATACGTCATACTGCTTGCCCAGCGTCTCCCATACGCTTTCGTGGTCTGCCCATTGCGTGTCGGGGTCAGCCGCCTGCTGCTTTGCCTTGGCAAGTGTGGTCTGCCCATTGCATGTCGGGGTCAGCCGCCTGCTGCTTTGCCTTGGCAAGTGCCTCGGCAACATACCGCTGGTGCAAGAACTCCTCGTACTTGGCGTAGTCCTCAATGTTGATGAGAACTGATTCCCCACGGCCATGATTCGTGATGATCACATGGTCGTGGTCTTTGAGCATCTCCGAAA
>OOCC01000414.1_pt1 | contig 11814 bp, 9 predicted proteins | sample 1670971 | NCBI WGS metagenome assembly OOCC01 (sample SAMN06348109, study PRJEB24527) | human gut metagenome | biome: human gut; feature: ankylosing spondylitis patient; material: feces | host: Homo sapiens | place: China | collected 2015-10
TCTCCTCGATGGAGTAGTGGCTGCCATCGAACATGATGGAAGAGAAGCCGGCCTCGATGCAGGCCTTGCAGCCCTCATAGGTGCCGTGATCCAGATGCAGGGCAACGGGAACGGTGATGCCCATGGAATCGACCATTGCGCTGACCATGGCAGCGACGGTCTTGAAACCGGTCATGTACTTGCCGGCACCCTCGGAAACACCCAGAATCACAGGGCTCTTCATTTCCTCGCAGGCGGTCAGAACGGACTTGGTCCACTCCAGATTGTTGATGTTGAACTGAGGCACACCGTAGTGGCCATCACGTGCTTTGATCAGCATTTCGGTTGCATTTACCAACATTATTCATTACCTCCACAAAATCATTGGGGTCTTGCTCGTTTCATATCCGCTTTGTGCACGGTTTAACGAACCTACAGAATTAGTATACCCCAAACAGCGGCCAAAATCAATCCAAACCGGTGTTTTTCCTGTAACAATGCGGGGATTCTGTTTCTGGCAGGGTGCAGGGGGTTACTGCCAGAAGCGCGTATATTCGATAGAATGCAACAAATTTCCATATAATATGCAATAAGCGGCCGAAAGACAGAACGCTTGATGAAGGACGGATTTTCAACACAGATCCACATTCGTCAAAATGATATTGGGCAATTTGGCAAAAGCGGACAGGATGCAGTTCAAAAAATTGTCATATTTCCGACTTGTATTCTACAAATTGTACGCAGGAAATCAAAAAAGATCGAACCAAAAAGTGGAAAACCTTGTGGAAAGTGTGGAATTCCACAGGCAAAACAGGCTTTAAAGCTGGACTTTTGAACTTTCTCCACAGGGTTTTCAACATGTGGAAAAATAATCGCTCTTCTACGGATTGTATACCGCGTTTTTGTGGAAAACTTTTTTCTCCGGCAAAACAGAGGGATATCTACCCAGCAGCCGGGTAAAGCTGATGCAGGGCGGCAGAACATTTCTGCAAAAAAGCGGAAACGGTCTCCGGCACCACGAACAGAAAAACTTTTGCAGGACGCGGATAAAAAACGGTAATTTGCTGGCAAACAAGGTTGGCTTATGCTATACTTCAAGATGAGTTATCATCTTCAGATCATACCGGTGCGCGGCCCAGAGTGCGGCGCGCCTTTTGGAGGGTGTGCACAGCACCTTCCGGTGATACAACGGAAGGAGAAAATCATCATGGAAGAAAAGAACCAGCCGCGCCGTCCGCGCCGCAGCCCGGAAGAGCCGCTGCAGAAGAACGAGAGCCTTGTTTATGGCAAAAATCCGGTGACCGAACTGCTGAAAAGCGGTTCCGGCGTGGACACCGTGCTCATTGCTGAGGGCATGGCTCCGGCCGTGGCGGCTTACTATACCGCATTGGCAAAGGAAGCGGGTGCCACGGTGAAGCGGGTGCACCCCAACAAGCTGCGCCTGATGACCGGCACCGAGAGCCATCAGGGTGTGGCGGCATTTGCCAGCGAGATCGAATACGTGACGGTAGACGACTTGATGGCAGCAGCCAAGGACAAGGGCGAGGCACCTTTTCTGGTGCTGAGCGATGGCATTGAAGACCCGCACAATCTGGGTGCCGTGATGCGCAGTGCTCTGCTGTGCGGTGCGCATGGCATCGTGATCCCAAAGCGCGGCGGCGCATCGGTCACGCCTACCGTCATCAAGTCCAGCGCAGGTGCCGCAGAACGCCTGCCGGTGGCTCGTGTGGCCAACATCGGCGAGACCATCCGCCGCCTGAAGGAGCAGGGTGTGTTCGTCTACTGCGCCGATATGGACGGCGTGTCTCTGCGCAGGAACAACCTGACCGGCCCCATTGCACTGGTGCTGGGCAGCGAGGGCAGCGGTGTTTCGCAGCTGGTGAAAAAGCTGTGCGACGGTGTGGTGCGGCTGGATATGGCAGCACCGGGCACCGGTGTGGACAGCTACAACGTGTCGGTGGCTGCGGGCATTATTCTGTACGAGATCCAGTCCCAGCGCGCAGCACAGCAGGCATGATCCGGCATTCGGGCCGGAACCTCAATTTGAATTACAGGAGGGACTAGAATGCCGAAAGATAAAAATAATGGCCGGGAAATGACCCCGGATGAAAAGTTCCGCTCCTTTTTCAGCACCACGGCGGTGGATATCCCGGAGGAGATGACCCGGAGAGACGAAAACCAGCCGGAGGAAAAGCCGCAGAAACGGTTTGGCCTGTTTGGCCGTGGTAAGGAAAAGCAGGAGACTGACGAAGCTGCAGCAGAGCAGCCGCAGGAAATGCCAACCGGTGAGGTGCGGCTGGGTGAGGATGCGCAGCCGGAACCGGAAGCGGATCTGGAACTGATGCTGAAGCCGGAGGCAGACCCGGAACAGGAACTGGCCCCGTGGCCTTTTCTGGAAAAGGAAGCAGAGGATGCACAGCCGGAAGCACCCGCCAAAAAGCCGGAGGAAAAATCTGCACCGCAAACGGCGGAACCCCCGGCGGCAGTGAAGCCGGAAACACCCCGGCAGAGCGCTGTCCCGGCGGCAAGACCCGCAGAGCAGCACAGCACGGCAAAGCCTCTCCGGCACCCCAAGAATGCGCCGGAGGTGCTGCTGCCGCAGGAAGAGCAGGAGCAGCAGGAGATGGCACAGCTCAAGGCGATGATCAACGGCCTGAGCGACCAGAAGCCGGAAAAGCCTGCACCGAGAGCCGAAGCAGCCCCGGCGGCAGAAACTGAACCGGCTGAAAGCAAAAAGAAACCGTCCGGTGCACCGCTGCCCGCGGCTGTGTTTGCAGCGGTAAAGGAGACGGCACCGGAGCTGCAGCCGGAACCTGTGCCGCAGCCGGAAAAAACGGAGCAGCCGGTGGCCGATTTCTTTGGCAAGGCGCAGAGCGAGGACGCACCGCAGGCACCTTTGGCCCCGGCAGAGGAGCCTGCCGCAAAAGAGGACACCATGAGCCTGCCGCTGCTGCCGCTGGACGGTGAAGAGCCGCAGCAGGCACCGGAGAAGGCACCCGCTGCGCCACAGCCGGAACTGAAAGCTGAGGCGGAGGACGCGGTGTCTCCGGAGGAACATGCCGAAACGGAGCTGCCCGAGCCGGAGGCCACGGCGGATAAGCTGCACCGTATGAGTGCAGAGCTGACGCTGCGCTGCGTGCTGGGCGGCATTCTGGCTGTGGTGCTGCTGCATTTTGGTTTGGTGTCGGATGGGCTGCTGCCCGCCATGGCGGCGCTGGACCCGGATGCTGCCCCGGCGGCATTCTATGGTGCAAACCTGTTGCTGCTGGCAGCAAGCCTGTGCGTGAGCTTCCCGGTGCTGCGCGACGGCCTGAACGGCCTGCGCGGACGGCCTTCTTCCGAGACGATGCCGGCGCTGGCCGCAGTAGCAGCGCTGGTGCAGGCGGTCACAGCCATGCTGAACGCAAATGTTTACCGCGGCACCACCGGCATCTCGCTGCTCAGCGGCATGGCTGCGCTGGGGCTGTTCCTTGCGCTGCTGGGCAGCCGGGTGATGCTGGCTGCTGTCAAGGGCGGCTATGAGCTGGTGACCAATGGTGTGGAGTTCGAGGGCGCCTACCGCGCCAAGGACAAAGACCTGCTGCGTGCCCTTGCACGGGATCTGGAACAGAAGGACCCCTGGGTGCTGCTGAGCCGCCCGATGAAGGAAGCTGACGGCTTTGTGGAGCAGAGCTTGAGCGAGCGCGCAAGCGAGCGCCGTGCCCGCAAAGTTTCGTACATCCTGCTGGGCGTTGCCCTGCTCAGCGGCGTGCTATTCCTGCTGGCAGGTGCCGGCTGGAACAAAGCTGCGGCTGCCATGGCAGCTGTGCTGTGCATGGGCGCACCGCTTTCTTCTACCCTGATCGCGGGCGTTGCCTCGCTACGGCTGCAGCGTGCGGCTGCGGCTGTGGGCGCAGTCGTGCCCGGTTGGCAGGCCATTGAGCAGCTGGGCGGCATTGATACGCTGCAGATCGATGCAGACGACCTGTTCACCGCCGACAGCGCACAGCTGGAGGATATCCGCATCTTCAAGGGCGGCCGCATCGACCGCGCCATCCTGTACGCGGCCAGCGTGCTGAACGAGAGCCACGGCACCCTGAAGGGGCTGTTCCGCCAGATCGTTGAGGAACGCACAGACATCCTGTTCCCGGTCAAGGATCTGGAGCAGCACCATGGGCTGGGCTTTTCCGCCTGGTGCGATAACAACCGCATCCTCATTGGTACCCGCAGCTATCTGGAGCAGGAGGGCGTGCCGCTGCCGGACGAGGAATATGAGATGCAGCACTCGAAGAACGGCGAGCTGCAAATTTTGTATCTGGCTGTGTCCGGCAATCTGCACGCTATGTTCGTGCTGAAATATGTGGGCGGGCGCAATGTGGCCCGCGGCCTTGCCGTGCTGCAAAAGGAGAACATCCGCCTGCTGGTCACATGTCAGGACCCCAGTCTGACAGCACACCACATTACCGAAGCATACCGCCTGCCGGAAGGCATGATCACCGTGCTGGATCAGGAGCAGTGCAATGCCATCAAGGCCGCACCGGAAGACCCGGAGGACACCTGCTGCATGATCCATCTCAAGGCGTTTGCCAGCCTGACCGGCGGCCTGCAGGCTGCGGATCAGGCCCAGAACGCCGAGAGCAGCGCCACCACGGTACAGATGGTCTCGGTGCTGTTCTCCATTATCATTGCAGCGCTGCTCACCAGTGCAGGCAGCATCTGGGAGCTTTCGGTGGCAACGGTGCTGATGTATCAGGCAGCGTGGAGCGCCCTGAGCATTGCTGTGTGTGCACTGAAGCAGCATAACTGAGAAATATTCTCAAAATAAATAGGAATTATTCTTGATTTCCATCAAAAAATATGGTATACTCTGTTCAGAACCTGAGCCGCAGGCGAAAAAATTACCGCCGGGCTGAATGATAGAGCCGGGATCGGTCGATCCTGACAGAAGATCCGTTTTTGAAAGGAGAGCATCATGGAACTGAAGGGTACCAAAACCGAGAAAAATCTGATGGAAGCGTTTGCAGGCGAGAGCCAGGCACGCAACAAGTACAACTTCTTTGCCAGCATGGCAAAAAAAGAAGGCTATGAGCAGCTGGCCGCGATCTTTGAGGAGACCGCCGGCAATGAGAAGGAGCACGCAAAGATCTGGTTCAAGCTGCTGTGCGGCGGCGCGATCCCCGATACCCTGACTTGTCTGGACATGGCAGCCGGCGGCGAGCACGACGAGTGGACCGAGATGTACCCCCGCATGGCCAAGGAGGCCAAAGAAGAGGGCTTCCCTCAGATCGCAGCACTGTTCACCATGGTGGCACAGATCGAGAAGGAGCACGAGGAGCGCTACCGTGCGCTGGCCGAAAACCTGAAAAACAACAAGGTCTTTGCCCGCGAGGAGCAGCAGGTATGGCAGTGCCGGAACTGCGGCTACACCTATATCGGCAAGTCCGCACCGCTCAAGTGCCCGGTGTGCGCACATCCGCAGAGCTACTTTGAGCTGAAAAAGATCAACTACTAAGCTGAAAATTCAAAAGCAGAACAGCGCCGCCGCATCCGGTTTGCCGGGTGCGGCGGCGTTTTGTACAAAATTGAAAAGCGGATTTTATTATTCTCCACAAAATAAGGCTCAGCTGCCCGGCAGAATGGGCAAAAAACTTGACCCGGTTTTGCACTGCGTGTAAAATAATACGGAGACAGGAATATTTAAAGGATCTTGCAGCAAAGCAGGCGGGGAGGGCAAAGCCCATGAAGCAGGGGTTCAAAGCGTGTGTTTGTGCAGTGGTGCTGTGCGCAGAACTGTTTGCAGCCGGGGCGTTTTCGGCCTATGCTGCGCAGGAGCAGCCGCTGCCGGACAGCGGCATGACATTGGACACTGCCGAACTGACGCTGGATATCACCGAAGGAGACCCGGCCCCGGTGGCCTACCTGAATGTGCAGGCACCCAACGACTACTTCTTTCTGATCTGGACTTCCAGTGATCCGGCAGTGGCATCGGTGGACGGTACCGGCAAGGTGACCGGCCATGCCGAGGGCACTGCGGCCGTCACGGCCCGCAATGAGCGCGGCGAAAAGACCACCTGTACCATCACGGTGCGCAAAAGCACAGCCAGCCGCCTGGTGCTGAACACCAGCGATCTGACGCTTACCATTACAGAGCAGGAGCCTGCCCCGACGAAACAGCTGAAGCTGGAACAGAACAAAGGCGGGTTTACCTATGTGCGGCAGTGGGTCAGCAGCAACCCGGCGGTGGCATCGGTGAGCACAAACGGTACCGTAAAGGCGCAGGGGTCCGGCAAGGCCGTCATCAGCGCACTGACCACAGCCGGGCAGGTGCTGCGCTGCACGGTAACGGTCACATCGGAGATCGGACGGGTGCAGATGAGCAAAAACGCCATGCTGCTGCAGGCAGTGGGAGCCAGTCAGAAGCTGACCGCGCAGGCTGCAGGCACCAAAAACGGAACGATGACATGGATCAGCAGCAATCCGGGCGTGGCAACTGTGAGTGCGGATGGCATGGTAACGGCGGTGGGCGACGGTGAAACGATGATCCTTGCCGTTACACCGGAGGGTCGTGCCGATGCCTGCTATGTGGCCGTGGGAGCGGCGGCGTGGCGGTTCCGCTCGGAGGACGAGCTTGCCGAAACACTGACCCTGACCGGCCAGCTGCCCTATTCGGATGGAAAGTAAAAAGAAAAATGGGAGCGTTCTGTGCAGCAGGATGCTCCCATTTTTTCAAAACCCGCTGGGCAGAAAGATCATCGTTCCCCGGGCAGACCACGCCATCCGCTGGGCCATGCAGCCGGGCGCACCGGCCAGCAGAAACAGGGCCAGTGCGGCGAGCAGCAGCACCCATCCAAGGCCGCTGTGCGGCCTGCCGGAAAAAGGATCCCCTTTTTTGCGTCTCATCCCGCTGCCCCCTTTTTGCTGTGCTGGCCCATGCTATGCGCGGCCAGCAGTGATTGTGCAACGTGCTGGGCTGTGGTACAATAAAATATCGAAATCTACTGTGTAGGGAGAACGATTTTATGCTGACCATTACACTGCTGGGCACTGCGGCTACCATGCCACTGCCGGACCGGGCACTCTCGGCGGCGTTTGCTGCCTGCGGCGGCCACGGCCTGCTGTGGGACTGCGGCGAGGGCACGCAGGCGGCAGCGCGCCGTGCGGGCGTGAACCTGATGCGGGCAGATGCCATCTGCCTGACCCACTACCATGGCGACCACATCTTTGGTCTGCCGGGCCTTTTGCAGACTCTGGGGGCGCAGGGCCGCACAAGGCCGCTTGCGCTGCTGGGTCCGGAGGGCCTGCCGGATATCTGGGCGGCGGTACGGGCACTGACCGGCCCGCTGCCCTATCCGGTGAAGCCGCAGGTGCTTATGCCGGGCCAGCCGTTGGCGCTGGATGCGCTGAGCGAGGGCTGGCCTGCCGGTGCGCGGCTGGTGCCGTTTGCCACAAAGCACCGGGTAAAAAGCCTTGGCTACCGGCTGGAGCTGCCCCGTGCAGGCAAATTTTCGCCGGAGCAGGCCCGGGCGCTGGGGGTGCCGGTGCAGCAATGGAAGCTGCTGCAGAAAGGGCAGAGCGTTGCCGTGGAGGGCAGAACGGTGCAGCCTGCGCAGGTGCTGGGCGCCCCGCGCAAGGGGTTGAGCGTGGTATTTTCCGGCGATACGGCCCCCTGCACGTATTATTTGCAGGCGGCGCATGACGCAGACCTGCTGATATGCGATGCCACCTATGCCCTTCCGGAGCAGGAAGACCAGGCCCGTCAGTGGGGGCACAGCACCTTTGGGCAGAGCGCATCCCTTGCCGCGCAGGCGAGGGCAAAGCGCCTTTGGCTGACCCATTATTCCCCCATGATCACCGACCCGGAGGAATATGCCGCGCAGGCACAGAGCATCTTCCCGGCGGCGGAGTGCGGCTTTGACGGCAAAAGCATCACACTGCAGTACGAGGAGGCACAGCCATGACCATCCGGATGGACGAGGGTGCGGCAGAGCTGCTGGACACCCTGCACAGGGCGGGCTATGCAGCCTACGTGGTGGGCGGCTGCGTGCGGGACAGTCTGCTGGGCCTTACACCGCACGACTGGGACCTGTGCACCAGTGCTCTGCCGCAGCAGGTGATGGAGCTGTTCGGCGCGCAGCGGTGCATCCCCACCGGCCTGCAGCACGGCACGGTAACGGTGAAGCAGAGCGGTGCCCTTTACGAGATCACCACCTTCCGTACAGAAGGCACCTACACAGATGGCCGCCACCCGGACGAGGTGCACTTTGTGCCGGATGTGCGGGAGGACCTGGCCCGGCGGGATTTTACCATCAACGCCATGGCCTACAATGAAAAAGAGGGCCTTGTGGACCCCTTTGGCGGGCAGGCCGACCTGCAAAGCGGCATCGTACGGGCGGTGGGTGTGCCCCGCCAGCGGTTCACCGAGGACGCGCTGCGCATCCTGCGGCTGTACCGCTTCGCAGCCCGGTTTGGCTTTGCCATCGACCCGCCCACGGCGCAGGCGGCACAGGAGCTGTGTGCCCATCTGGACTGCGTATCGGTGGAGCGCATCGAGGAAGAGCTTGCAAAACTGCTGAGCGCTCCCGCCCCTGCGGCATATCTTGACAAAAAAATACTGCTTGTTATTCTGCCGGAGCTTTCATCGGAGGCACTGGCGGCGGCAAAGCCGGTGGTGGATGCCTGCCCGGCGGGTGCAGAAAACCTGCCCATCCGGCTGGCGGCGCTGCTGCTGAGCCTTGGCGAGGACGGCATCCGCCGCACACTCAAGCGCCTGCGCTGCTCCAATGCCTTGATTGAAGAGGCGGCGGTGTTGGTGCGGGAAGCCAGAAGGCGTGACGGTAGCTTTCTCTTCGGACACGAGTACGGGTTGCGGCACCCAGCGGATGCTTCGTGCTTTGAGCAGCACTCGCATCCTGCTGGCCGCTGCCCCAACAGCAACTTCCTGTTTCCGCCACTGGCGGCGGTCGTTGCTGTTGCAGGCCATTCCATCGCCCGCCCTATTGCCTTCGGCAACAGGGTCCCACCCCAGCGGACGGTCCTCAGAGAAACTACCGTCACACCCGACTTTACTATCTACGCCCGCCGACTACTGGGCAAATATAACTTGTGTACCGTGCGGCGTTTGGCAGCACTGGGCACAGCCCTGCAGCCGGAACGGGCGGCTGATTTTGCTGCACTTTCCGAATTGGCCGAACAATTGGACGCGGACGGCGTATGCTGCCGCGTCAGCCAGCTGGCTGTGAATGGCCGCGACCTGATGGCAGCAGGCATCCCGGCGGGGCCGGGCATCCGCAAAGTGCTGGAAGCGCTGCTGGACGGTGTGATCCGGGAAGAATATCCCAACGAGCGGCAAGCCCTGCTGGCCGCAGTGCAGCAGCTCGCTGCGTCTTGACAAGCTCTTTTTTCAGAGTTACTATTATACTACTGTTTTAGTGTGTTGAATGCACCAAAGGAGAACTTATGACCACACAGACCCCTGATTCAAAGCCGCATGCCCTCATTGCCATGAGCGGCGGCGTGGACAGCTCGGTGGCGGCATGGCTCATGCAGCAGGCAGGCTATGACTGCACCGGCATCACCATGCGGCTCACCCGCAACGAAACGCTGGGACAGTCCGGCTTTCACACCTGCTGCTCGGAAAAGGACATCGAGGACGCGGCAGAGGTGGCGTATGCCATGGATATCCCGTACGAGGTGCTGGATTTCACGGCCGACTTCCGGGAACAGATCATTGAAAAATTCGTCCGCGTGTATGAGGCGGGCGGCACGCCGAACCCCTGCATCGACTGCAATAAATATATGAAGTTCCGCCATCTGCTGGACTGGGCCCGGGCACACGGCATGGAGTATGTGGTCACGGGCCACTATGCCCGGGTGGAGCAGGACGAGGCCACCGGCCGTTTCCTGCTCAAAAAGGGGCTGGACGAGGGCAAGGACCAGAGCTACGTGCTCTACAACCTCACTCAGGAGCAGCTGGCGCATATCCGTCTGCCGCTGGGCGGCCTGCACAAGACTGAGGTGCGCGAGATCGCGGAGCAGCACAAATTTGTCAATGCCCGCAAGCACGACAGTCAGGACATCTGCTTCGTGCCGGATGGCGACTATGCCCGCTTTATGGAGGACTTCACCGGCAAACACTACCCGGCAGGTGATTTTCTGGATGAGAGCGGCAGGGCGGTGGGCACCCACAACGGCGCGGTGCGGTACACCATCGGCCAGCGCAAGGGGCTGGGCCTTGCCATGGGGGCACCTGTGTACGTCTGCGGCAAGGACATGCAGGCAAACACCGTCACGGTAGGGCCGGAGGAGATGCTGTTCGACCGCATCGTGTATGCGGACGAGGTGAACTGGATCGCTATTCCGGAGCTGACCGGGCCGCTGCGGGTCACAGCCCGCACCCGGTACCATCAGGTGGAGCAGGCCGCCACCGTCTACCCGGCGGAGTGCGGCTTCCGGCTGGAATTTGACCAGCCCCAGCGCGCCCCTACGCCCGGTCAGGCCGTGGTGCTGTATCAGGGCGACACCGTGCTGGGCGGCGGCACCATTACGAGAGTGGAAAAGTAACAAGGAGAACAAAATGCAAAATCAGTATTCCCGCACGCAGTTGCTGCTGGGCGCGGAAGCTATGGAAAAACTGCACAATTCCCGCGTGGCGGTGTTCGGCATCGGCGGCGTGGGCGGCTACACGGTGGAAGCGCTGGCGCGCAGCGGCGTGGGGGCACTGGATCTGATCGATGATGATAAGGTCTGCCTGACCAACCTCAACCGCCAGATCATCGCCACCCGCAGCACGGTAGGGCAATATAAGGTAGATGTGGCTGCACAGCGCATCCACGACATTGACCCGGACATCAGGGTGACCACCCACCGGTGCTTCTTTGGCCCGGAAACACAGGACCAGTTCGACTTTACCCAGTACGACTATGTGGTGGATGCCATTGACACTGTCACCGGCAAGCTGGCGCTGGTGATGAAGTGCAAGGAGGTGGGCACCCCCATCATCTGCTCCATGGGCGCAGGCAACAAGATGGACCCGACCCGCTTTGAAGTGACCGATATCTACAAGACCTCGGTCTGCCCGCTGGCCAAGGTGATGCGCACCGAGTGCCGCAAGCGCAGGATCAAGCACCTGAAGGTGGTCTACTCCAAGGAGCCTGCCATGACCCCCATCGAGGATGACGCCATCAGCTGCAAGTATCACTGCATCTGCCCTCCGGGCACCCAGCGCAAGTGCACCCAGCGCCGTTCGGTGCCGGGCTCCAATGCCTTTGTACCCTCGGTGGCCGGCCTGATCATCGGCGGCGAGGTGGTAAAAGACCTTGTGGGCTTTGTACCGATGAAGGGGTAAAACAGACTGCAGACTCCTGCTGTGTGGGACGATTTGAAATGCGCTCCGCGTTGCTTTGCGCATAAGCTAAGGAAATTATATTTTTGATTTTGGGGTCCAGAAACGCCTGCGGGCGTTTCTGGACCCCATTTTCATGGGCGGGGGTCGTGGAGGATAGGCTTGTGCTTGCGGGCAGAACCCTCTCGGTCACGCCTGCGGCGTGCCAGCTCCTGAGAGGGTTCAGCCCGCTGAAAACAAGCAGAACGTTAACTCCGCCGCGCGAATGTTTCCACAGGAAACCAGCGCGGCAGCTTCCGCTTTCGGTTATGACTCCTCCCGTGAAAAGGCAATTCTGGAAAATCCGCAGATTTTCCAGAATTGCGAAATAAAATAATAATTCCGCTGAAAATGGTCAGAGCATCAGCGGAGACCATTTAAGATCGCGCTTTTTACGCGCTGCAGCGTTCCATAACATAAATTTGCAATCAATTTGCATTTTGGTATTGCAATTGGAGAGAATATCGTGTATAATC
>OOCC01000420.1_pt1 | contig 11738 bp, 10 predicted proteins | sample 1670971 | NCBI WGS metagenome assembly OOCC01 (sample SAMN06348109, study PRJEB24527) | human gut metagenome | biome: human gut; feature: ankylosing spondylitis patient; material: feces | host: Homo sapiens | place: China | collected 2015-10
CCCTTTAAACCCAATAAATCCGGATAACGCTCGCATCCTCCGTATTACCGCGGCTGCTGGCACGGAGTTAGCCGATGCTTATTCATAAGGTACATACAAGCTCCCACACGTGGGAGGTTTTATTCCCTTATAAAAGAAGTTTACAATCCGTAGGACCTTCATCCTTCACGCTACTTGGCTGGTTCAGACTCTCGTCCATTGACCAATATTCCTCACTGCTGCCTCCCGTAGGAGTTTGGACCGTGTCTCAGTTCCAATGTGGGGGACCTTCCTCTCAGAACCCCTACTGATCGTCGCCTTGGTGGGCCGTTACCCCGCCAACAAGCTAATCAGACGCATCCCCATCCATCACCGATAAATCTTTAATCTCTTTCAGATGTCTTCTAGAGATATCATTGGGTATTAGTCTTACTTTCGCAAGGTTATCCCCAAGTGGTGGGCAGGTTGGATACGCGTTACTCACCCGTGCGCCGGTCGACGCCCATCAAAAGCAAGCTTTCGATGTCGTTTCCCCTCGACTTGCATGTGTTAAGCCTGTAGCTAGCGTTCATCCTGAGCCAGGATCAAACTCTTCATTGTAAAATATTTTCTTACTCTTTCGAGTATTGTTGTCTCTGTTCAGGAAACCGATTTTTTCATTTTCCTTGTTTCCAAGGGTTATTGACGGTTGTCTTCCGTTCATCCCATACATACATTATATATAGGACTACTTCTTGTACTACATCCTAGTCTGTTTATCTAAAGTCTTTCAAAGAACTATCTTTTCTCAAGCTCCCGTTTCAGCGGGAAAGCGTTTGCAAAGGTAAGGCGTTTTTTCGTAACCTCCAAATTTTTTTCAAGGTTTTTTTGAAAAAATTTTTCAGAAGGTTTCAAGAAGGCGTGCGGCTTATCCTTTCTCGCTCCCTTGCACATCCGCAAGGTAAGATACTCGGTGCAGCATCCGGCACTCTCTTCCATAGCCCCAGCTTTACTCAGTCTGTCATCTTCAGCGGCTCTCCCTCTCGAAAGCGGTTGCAAAGGTACAGACTTTTTCCTTTCATGCAACTTTTATGGCACACTTTTTTGCAATATTTTTTCAGAGTTTTATCTAACTCGCTGATTTTCTTTATGCTATACAGCATGTTTTTTACTTATGCGAGAAATTGTGTGTAAAATTCATTACATTATATAATTCGTGCGTGCGTGTACGTGTGCGCGTGCAAAAGGAAAACAAGAAGAATTCTCACTGAAAATTAATAATCAATACAGAAAAAAATGCCTACAGAATATGTGCTACGACATAAAAATACCAAAGACCAAACCATAATTTTTTCAACATGCAGGAAACTTTTCCACTTTTCCGTCACGAAATAAACATATATTTTCCCAAAGAGAAACTGCACAAGTCACGCGAAAGAGAATAAATCTCCCAAATGAGAAATATAAAAAATCAAAAGTATCTACGATTTTTTTACTGAAAACATCATTTCCAAATAATAGATAAACCAACAACGGAACAGTTAGAAAACAGCCCTTCACGTAAGGGCATAAAAAAAGGAGTTCCGCTGAACTCCAACCTTTGTTAACCTTAAATCTAATACTATGAAAAACACAGTACAAAAGTATTTATTTTATTTGAAACAGCAAAACCCAAAGCTAAAAAACAATGTTTTACAACATACATTAACCAAAACCTATTTACCGATTAAATCCCTTAACAAATATAGCCTCAACCTTAAAAAAATCAAGAACGAAACTGCATTATCATATTACCTCTCCCAACACCCGATTACTTTTGTCTAAAAATCATACACTCCTTGTCAAAAATTTAGACACTCACAAAAAATAGGAAAATCACATATAGTTATAAATCAACGATTTGAAACAATGGCACGAAAATTGTATCATATATTGCAGTAAAAACAAAACCAAACACAGAAAATGAAAACTTACTTTACCTTTTTACAGCGCAACAAGCTTTTTACCTTTGTCAATGTCATCGGATTAAGCATCTCACTCATGTTTCTCCTGCTGATTACCCACATGGTAACCCGACAGCTCACCGTAGACAAAGACATGAAAGATGCAGACCGGACTTATGTACTGGCTAACGAGATATGGGCAGGAGGTCACATCTTGCTGGGTGACAAACTACAAAGCCGTTATCCGGAAATAGAAGACTGGTGCGCCGTAAGCGGTTACTACGAACAGTTTGTCAGAACTAACGACCAACCGGTTAATATACAAATGATGTTTGTCCGCGAAAACTTCTTCCGGTTCTTCAACTTTCATCTGCTGGAAGGAAATCCGGAAACCTTACTGGCCAATGAAAACAACATCGTGCTGACACGTTCCTGTGCCATCAAGCTGTTTGGTACAGAACATGCGTTAGGAAAAACACTTATTGAACAAGCATTCGGTGACCGGCGCTGCACAGTAAGTGGAATCATTGAAGACATTGATAATTCTATTTTTCCTTCCAATATTGAAGCATTCAGCCTTCATAAAAATGTCCGGTATGTTCATTGGAGTGCCAGCGAAGAAAATACCCAGTTGGGCAATGCTGCCAGCTGCATTTTCTTTCTACGTTTCCATCCGAACGTCAATCCCAACGATAAAGCCGATGACATAGCCCGCTTTTTCAAAGAATTCTTCTGGATCTACCAATATGATTCCGTTAAAAAGGTATTATTCATCCCCGTACACAAGTTTTACTTCTCCGATACACAGGCTGCCGGAGCCATACTTAACCAATATAGCCTGAAAGTAGTACTTATTTTCCTGACCATCGGCGTTTTGATTCTGTTTATGGCTATCTTCAACTATACCAGCATGAGCATTGCCCAAACCAGTTACCGGGCAAAGGAAATGGCTACCCGACGGCTGTTAGGTTCCTCCAAGAAAAGCATCTTCTGGCGCATGATTGCCGAATCGTTCCTGCTGACCACGCTGGCCTTTGTGATTGGTTTTCTACTGGCCAAGGCTGCAGAACCTACAGCCATGGAACTGCTTCATACACGGCTTGACATTGTGGGTGACTTAAATCCCCTCACCCTACTGTGCTACCTACTTCTGATTACCGTACTTTCCTTACTCTCCGGATTCGTACCTGCCACTCTGCTGTCACAATACAATCCGCTGGACATCGTAAAAGGTACCTTCCGCCGCAAGACCAAGACTTTATACCTCCGCCTGCTAAATATTGTGCAAAACGGACTCACCATCGCCATGTTAGGATGTGCCATTTACCTGAGTGTACAGATTTACCGCATCCTGCATGCCCCATTAGGATATGAATATGGACATGTCATCCACTACCCGCCTATGGCCAGCGACCAGAAACTTCAGCTTTTCCGCCAGGAAGCTCAGAAACTCCCTTTCGTAAAACGCGTCAGTTTTGCACAAGGTACTCCCATTGACGGTGGAAACAATGATACCATGTACTTTACATCGGCCGACAGTACCAAGGACCTAAGTTTCCAGACCTTTGTGGTGGACTCTGCCTTCATCGACATATTACACATTCAAATTACAGAAAACCGCCATGCAGGATACGATCCTCAGAACTATCTGGTGGGACAATCAGCCATGAAAGAATTAAAACGACTAGGATTTACCAACCATGTGAGTAGTAGCGACGGTAACTACTCTTGGAACATCACCGGTGGGTTCAAAGACTTCCAGATTCGCTCTCTGCTTATGAAAGATCCTCATCCGCTGCGCATGCAAATTGCTCCTTCCGACAGCATCAGCCCATGGAACATCCTGGTAGAAGTACGCGATGATCAACCCGAGGCTTATAAAAAGCAGCTGGACCAGCTCTATTCCAAGATAATAGACGGATACTCGTTTGATTCAGAATGGTATGACACACTGGTACAGAAAATATATGAAGACATTACCCGTATGAATCACCTGATTCTTATCTTCACCTGCGCAGCACTGGTTATCTCCCTATTAGGACTTACCGCCATGAGTATCTACTTCATCGCACAACGCAAACGAGACATCGCCGTACGCAAGGTATTCGGCTCCGACAGCCGCAGCGAAATGCTCCGGTTAATGAAATTCTCTTCCGCATCACTGGCGGTCAGTTTGCTCATCGGCCTCCCGCTGATGTATATCGGCATTCAGCAGATAGACAAGATTGTGACCTACGAAAGCAGTTTCCCCTGGTGGGTACCGGTTGCCGCTTTCCTGATTGTAGCCCTCATCTCACTGGCCTCCGTCTGGCTAATCAGCCGAAAAGCCGTACGGGAAAATCCAGTACTGAACCTGAAAACAGAATAATCTTACCCAAATCAGAAACATAAAAAAGAAAATATGAGAACCATCCTACGCAATCTATTCTACACACTGAAACGCTTCCAGACCGCCTCCATGCTAAACCTGATGGGGCTTTCGGCTGCCTTTGCCGCCTTTGTCCTGCTTATGATGAAGGTGAGCTACGAACGCGATTTCGATACCTGCTATCCTTATACCGACCGCCTGGTCATGCTGAATCTGGCACGACCTCAAGAGGAGAATTATGTCAGTACACTTCCCCGAGGCCCAATCGACTACCTCATCCAACAAGTACCGGGCATCGAATATGGCACCATCTATTCCCCTGCCTGGCAGAAGCAGGCTTTCTACACCGACCCCAAGAATCCGCAATACTTCTACGAGGAGCCCTGGGCCGTGTATCCCGACTTCGGAAAAATCATCGGGCTGAAGTTTGTGGAAGGAAGTGACCAGGAGATGAAACAGCCGGAAAGTGTCATCGTATCCGAAAGCTATGCCCGCAAACTATTCCCGAATGGAGATGCCTTAGGTTCCTATCTGTACACAGATACTCCAGACTGGCGAAATCCGGAAGCTACCAAATTCCGAATATGCGGTATTTTTGAAGACCTGCCGGAAAACTGCCAGTTCAAAAATGACCTCTTTGTTCCGATGGGAAAACTTCAGGAGAACGACTGGGGCAGCCAGAACTTTTTTGCATTCTTCTTGCTAAAACCGGGAGTCAGCGTGGAAGAAGTCAACCAGCAGATTGCAGCTACAGAAGCCAACAAACGACTATTTACCGGGGATCAAGGCACCCAGAAACTCTATGTCCTCCCGATACAGAAACTATATTATGACATGCATTCCCCTTACTACTTCCAAACAGGTAGCCGCAGCACCATGACTCTGCTGGTAAGTATCGGGTTCCTGATTATTCTAATCGCCTGCATCAATCTTATCAATTTCAGCACGGCACTGGCTCCGGTACGCATGCGCAGCATCAATACCCAGAAAGTGCTGGGAAGCACCAACGGAGAACTGCGCCGTGCCCTGGTAGCCGAATCGGTGAGTATCGTATTAATAGGATGGCTATTATCATTGGGTATTGTCGCAGCCCTGATACGCCTGAACGTGCTTTCTTTTATGGGCTTTACCCCTTCCCTACTCGTTTACTGGAAGTATGTGCTTTACACCGGAGTGATAGCCCTGCTTACCGGTATCGTGGCCGGACTGTATCCGTCATGGTACATGACCTCTTTCCCTCCTGCCCTTGTATTGAAAGGAAACTATGCCCTGAGCGGAAAAGGGAAACGGCTTCGTACGGTACTCATCGGTTTCCAGTATATTGTTTCGTTTGCCCTGATTGTGACCGCAGCTTTTATTTTCCTGCAGAACCGATTCATGCGAAACCATGAACTGGGCATCGACAAAGACCAGATACTGGTCGCTTCCCTCCCCCAAATGCCTTATCACAGCAGTCCGTACCGCAAATTCGACACTCAGCTGAAAAGTTTTGCTGAAATCGACGACATCGCCTACGCCAAATGGGAGTTAGGAGCCACCGAGGGATATACACAGTATACCTTCCGCTACAAAGGAAACAACTACGGACATCAATATATTGACGTCACAACGAACTTCTGCCGAGTCATGGGAATGCACATTCTGTCGGGAAGCGACTTCCTGCCCAGCGATTCCATCTACACCTCCCAATTAAACTTTATCGCCACGCAGGACCTTCAGAAAGAAAGCGGTATCCCGGCAGGAGAGACACTCGACTTTTTCCCATGGGGAATGAGCGCCACCCTCAAAGGATATGTGAATAACGTGCAGTTTACTTCACTCAAAACTGGCTCCGTCCCCTATATTTTCTGTCCCAACGGTATCTACAGCAACAATGTGCTACCATTTGCCTACATCCGCGTAAAGGCCGGAAGTAATATGGACAGCGCACTGAAGCATATCCGTCAGACAATGAGTGAATGTTTTACGGGCTATCCCACAGAAGTGAAATTTTACGACCAGATATACGGCCAGCTTTACCAAAAAGAAACAAACCAGCAAAAGATAATCACCTGGTTCAGTCTGCTTGCCATTCTGATTTCACTGGTAGGAGTATTCGGACTGATTATTTTTGAAGCCGCACACCGCCGTAAGGAAATCGGGGTACGAAAAGTATATGGAGCCTCCACGGGACAAATTCTTTGGATGTTCGGCCGCTCCTACCTCACGCTTTCCATCGTCTGTTCGCTCCTGGCCAGTCCCATCGCCTGGTATGCCGTATCGGAATGGCTGAAACAGTTCAATGAGAAAATCCCTATTTCTCCATGGGTATTTCTGATTACATGCGTCATAATCAGTCTGATTACACTGATTACCATTACCATACAGAATTACCGGACAGCCAGTAGCAACCCTGTCAACAGCCTGAAATCAGAATAAAATCCAATGAAAAAATTGAGCGACAAAAAACGTAAAGGCGTTTGCACTAAAACGTCAAAACGTTTTTATCGGAACGCAAGTACATTTCAGTTTAAACGCCCTTACGTTTTACATTGAATGTACTTGCGTTTTAAAGCAAATATAAAAGCGTTTCTTTAAGCTGAAAAAAAGGCATAAAAAAAGGAGTTCCGCTGAACTCCAACCTTTGTTAACCTTAAATCTAATACTATGAAAAACACAGTACAAAAGTATTTATTTTATTTGGAATAGCAAAATGAAAGGTCTAAAAAGAATGTTTTACAACACACATTAACTACAAAGCTCTGGGCAATAAAACCCATTAACAAAATCGAGCTCAAATATAAAAAAAGGCTATCAGAACTGGCAGCCTGTCAGCAGTCAGCCAGCTTGTAAGTCCGGAAGCGTTTCCCTTTCTTAAGTTTGAACACAAGTTCCCTCCGGTCCTTATGAAAAAAGCGGTCGCGAATATTCACACCAAACTCACACGTTTCTCCCTTTTTCATGTTAGGAAGATGAATCCGGCATATTCTTTTCTTTTTATAGAACAAATAAAAATAGGTTTTACGCATCACCTTTTCTCCTTCATTGCTGATTTTCATTTTCAGACGTTTTCCATCATGCATCGCACAAAATACAGGAGGATAAATCACCATTTCCTTCAGCACATCATCACTATCATTAGATGCTACCAGTTGCAGGCATTCATTATCCGGCACAGACTGGGCAAAAATTTGTCCGATAAAAAAAATCCACACACATACGATTCCGATGACTCTATAATACTTCATAACCCAATACCTCCTTTATTATACCCATGCACCTAAAGTTACAAAAAGATTCAATTGCCTTGCATAAATGAAAGGTTTATTTCACAAATAAAGAATAAAAGGCCAGTTTCAGGATAAATCATACCATAAAGCACGCGGCCTGACACACCGTTATGGCATTCCAGGCCGCTCTGCTGAAATTTGCAATTCTTACTTATTTTTCTTCCACTGTTCTTTCTCTATCAAATAAGAGATGACAAGGCCTAAACCTCCTCCTAACAGAACGCACGCTCCGTAAATTATAGAAACGGCCTCATTTACAGCCCATCCTTCGTTACCTGAAAAGTAGGACTGCTGGGTAACACACACCAGAAAATATCCCGTCAACAATCCTGCTCCTAACCCAAGTAGCAAACATCCTATACGCAATCCGCTAAACGAAAACGAACTGGGACAATACATAATGCCATTCTTAAAGGTTTCCGGTACCTGTTTGTCGCCCATCTTTTCAATCAGCATCATCCGTTCTCTGCGGCATACAAACAATTCAAACACTTTATAAATTACTCCAAATACAATTGCCATATTGGCACCAATCATCAATTCTTCCATTTTATTCGGTTTTTAATTTGTTACTTTGCCCTTTAGACGCAACCCATGCGGAAAGGTTACACTTTTACCGAAAAAAAATATTTTTATGATTTCAGTGTAACCTTTTACTTTGCCCTGCGTCTAAAAGGCATCATGAATCACGAGGAACTACATATCATTGCATCTATCCTAAGTGGACGAACCGAACAGTTCGCCTACTTTCTCGACACCTACGGACCGCAGGTTTTCCACCTGATAGTCCGCATGGTTGGCTCACCGGAAGATGCAGAAGAGCTGACACAAGACTGCTTTATGAAAGCCTTCACCCATCTTTCCTCTTTTCATGGAGACAGCAGTTTCTCTACCTGGATCTACCGCATTGCCTACAATGAAGCGACTTCCGCACTCCGGAAAAAAGACAAAGAACTGCTTTCATTCGACGACCGGATGTGGAACAGTCTTTCAGATAAAGAAATAGATGAGGAACTGGATACCGAAAACGAAGTGCAGATTCAAAAATTACAGCAGGCACTCACCCAGCTCAAGCCCGATGAACAGGCACTCGTTACCCTGTTCTATGAAGAAGAAAAAAATATAGAAGAAATAGCCTACATCTTTCATCTGACAGAAAGTAACGTAAAAGTAAAACTGCACCGCATCCGAAAAAAGTTATGTAACTTAATGAAAGAGGAGATTTAAGACATGAGAACAACAGATAAAGGACTTCAGAAGGCCATAAAAAGGCAGCCCCATTACGAGCTGCCCAGTAATTTCAGTTACCGCATGATGCAAAAGATACAAGAGGAAAGTATCTTACGCGAAAAACGGCAGGAAAAAAGAATGTTCATCCTCTTCCTTGTCTTCGCCATACTCAGCGGGGGAAGTTGCATCGGATTTTTTATATGGAAATACGGAGCAGCCTTCATCAGCTATTGGCACACCTGCAAGGAAATACTTCCGGACTCCTATACGCTCCTTTTCTACCTACCTACGCTCTGTGCCCTCTGTCTGCTGTACTTCTTCGACCGATGGCTACGAAAGAAAATGCATAAAACAGTTTAAAAACTGTACCATACTAAAAAGGGCGAATCTCATTCGAAATTCGCCCTTTCCATTTCTATATCAATCAGAAATCTTATTTCCGATAGCTTTCCAATTCTTCTGCCTGGAACTTACGGATGAAGTTGAAATGCTTTTCTACTTCAGATTCAGCGTAGTTCACATACACGTTCAATGACTTGCCGAACATGTCAGGAGCCTTTGTCGCATCCTGCAAGAGCAGATGGCTCATCACGCACACGGCTGCCATCTCATACAAACGACGAGATACCAGATCCAGCAATTCCTGGTTCTGTGCTTCCTTCACTGCATTGGTACATGCTTCCAGCTTACGAGTCATATCTTTGATACGATTCATATAACCTTCAAATTCCGGAGCACAAGGAATCAGTTCATATTCATGCAAAGTAGCCGCATACGAACCGTTTGTTACGTAACGGATGGCAGCTACTGTCTGCAACTGGGTAGTACCTTCATAGATGCTGGTGATACGGGCATCACGATAGATACGCTGACAAGCATATTCCATCATGAAACCTGAACCGCCGTGTACCTGAATACAGTCGTATGCATTCTGGTTGGCATATTCAGAGTTCATACCTTTTGCCAGCGGAGTAAAGCTGTCGGCCAGTTTTGCATAACGTTTCTGTTCCTGACGTTCTTCCGGAGTCAGCTTGCGTTCACGGGCAATGTCATCCAATGCTTTGTAGATGTCTACGTAACGAGAAGTCTGATACAACAACGCACGGCCTGCATCCAGTTTTGCCTTGATGGTAGCCAGCATGTCATACACAGCCGGGAATTCGATAATAGCCTTACCGAACTGTTTACGGTCTTTTGCGTATGCCAAAGCCTCATCGTAGGCAGCCTGGCTCAAACCTACAGACTGAGCGGCAATACCCAGACGGGCACCGTTCATCAACGCCATCACGTACTTAATCAAACCTAACTTGCGTTCACCGCAAAGTTCGGCTTTTGCATTCTTGTAAACCAGCTCACAAGTAGGAGAACCATGAATACCCAGCTTGTTTTCAATACGGCGTACGTCTACTCCACCATCGTTCTTGTCATAGATGAACATAGACAATCCACGACCGTCGTGTGTGCCTTCTTCCGAACGAGCCAATACCAGGTGAAGGTTTGCATCACCGTTCGTAATGAAACGTTTCACACCGTTCAGGCGCCAGCAATTGTTAGCTTCATCGTATGTAGCTTTCAGCATCACACTCTGAAGGTCGGAACCAGCATCCGGTTCAGTCAAGTCCATTGACATAGTTTCACCGGCACAGATACGCGGAATGAAACGGCTGTGCTGATCTTCGTTACCGAATTCATAAAGTGTTTCGATACAGTCCTGAAGTGACCAGATGTTACCGAAACCGGCATCAGCCTGAGCCACGATTTCTGCACACATGGTGTACGGAGTAATCGGGAAGTTCAAACCACCGTAACGGCGCGGCATAGTCATACCATTCAAACCAGCTTTCACCATTGCATCCAGGTTGGCCTTTGTGCCGGAAGCGTATTCCACGCGACCGTTTGCACAATGCGGACCTTCTTCGTCCACTCCTTCTGCATTGGCTGCAATCACTTCACCTGTAATTTCACCGGTAATTTCCAATACTTTATCGTAAGAGTCGACTGCATCCGCATAGTCCTGCGGTGCGTAGTCATACTCGTCTTTATCTCTGTAATCGCGTTCTTTCAACTGACAGATACGCTCCATCATCGGATTGTTCAAGTGGAACTTGAGTTCCGGATGTTCTGTATAAAAGTTTGCCATTATTTACTGTTCTTTTTGTAATACTTAATCATTTTCGGAATAACCTCTTCCACTGTGCCGTTGATGACATAATCGGCAATTGCATTGATAGGTGCATTTTCATCGTTGTTCACAGAAATGATGATACCTGCATCCTGCATACCGGCAATGTGCTGAATCTGTCCGGAAATACCACAAGCGATGTACAGTTTAGGATGTACGGTCACACCTGTCTGACCAATCTGACGGTCATGGTCGCAGAAACCGGCATCTACTGCTGCACGGCTGGCACCTACTTCTGCATGAAGTTCCTTAGCCAGTTCAAACAACATATCGAAACCTTCCTTGCTACCCATACCGTAACCACCGGCAATTACAATCGGAGCACTTTTCAGGTTGTGTTTAGCCTTTTCTACGTGACGATCGATTACTTTCACTACGTAATCAGTTTCAGGCACGTATTTCGCTACGTCGTGACGAATCACTTCACCCTGATAATTGGCATCTACGATTTCTTTCTTCATCACACCTTCACGTACGGTAGCCATCTGCGGACGATGTTCCGGATTGATAATGGTAGCCACAATGTTACCACCGAAAGCCGGACGAATCTGATACAGCAGGTTTTCGTAAGTGATACCGTTTTTCTTGTCTTCATGGTTACCGATTTCCAGCTGCGTACAGTCGGCAGTCAGACCACTTGTCAGTGCAGAAGACACACGCGGACCCAGGTCACGACCAATTACGGTAGCACCCATCAAACAAATCTGTGGTTTTTCTTCCTTGAACAAGTTGACAAGAATAGAAGTATGAGGAAGTGAAGTATAAGGGAACAAGCCCGGAGCATCGAA
>OOCC01000434.1_pt1 | contig 11511 bp, 13 predicted proteins | sample 1670971 | NCBI WGS metagenome assembly OOCC01 (sample SAMN06348109, study PRJEB24527) | human gut metagenome | biome: human gut; feature: ankylosing spondylitis patient; material: feces | host: Homo sapiens | place: China | collected 2015-10
ATGGCAACCAAATACTCCATGGGAAAAATATAGAGACTTACTTCCTGACCGATGGAAAAAGCAGCAACAGCATTAATTTAATCAGCTGTTACTGCTTTTTTTTTGAATTATGCAAGGTATAAACGCGGAGCCGCTTACGGTCAAGTTCTGTATTCATGTAATATTGTTTTTGTCGTAATCTATAAAGTTACTGAAAATCAGCGACTTGACCAACTTTTTACAGTTAAGTTTTCATAAGCATTTCTTAATATAAGTTATTGATTTACAGACGATTAAATGTTAATTTAACGCAGTATTGTGATAAATACTTGATGAATTATTCATTATATTATTGTTAAAATTAGATTTTTTATACTTCTCTACAAATTTACCAAAAACATATTAAAACAATTTAATTTTCAACAAAAACATATTAGATTCATTTTTTTTTCAGTATCTTTGCAGAAAATATGAAACATATAGTAATGGTATTTAAAAATGCACTTATATTGGATAAACATAGATGTAATGTTCCCCATTACATCCTCAACTGTAGTCTTCGGAAATAATATCTATCTTGCTTGAGATAACATATTATTAACGAATTTAAATTTACATGGGTTTAATCATTTTATATTTTTTAGGTGCTCTGTCACTATCCTTTTTATGCTCCGTCCTGGAGGCGGTATTACTTTCTACTCCGATGTCGTTTATCTCGATGAAGGAGAATCAAGGCAACAAGACTGCCTCACTGATGAAACAGTATAAGAACAACGTAGACCGTCCGGTGGGTGCCATCCTTTCGCTCAATACCATCGCCCACACCATCGGTTCTGCCGGTGTAGGAGCCGAGTCAATGAAACTCTTTGGCGAAGAATACTTCGGCATCATTTCCGCCATTCTCACTCTGTTGATTCTGGTACTTTCAGAAATCATCCCGAAAACTATCGGAGCTTCATATTGGCGCTCTCTTGCCATGACATCTACCAAGATCATCCGTGTGCTCATCTTTATCAACTATCCTTTGGTACTGCTTTCGGAACTTATCACTAAGGTATTTACTCCGAAGAACCACCAGGCTTCCGTGAGTCGCGAGGAGGTATCGGCCATGGTAGACGTAGGTACTACAGAAGGCATCTTCCGTGAATCGGAAAGCAAGATTATCAAAAGCTGCATTCACCTGGCAGGAGTAAAGGCAAAGGAGGTGATGACTCCATCCATCGTAGTAGAATCAGCCAACATGAATCTGACTACCAAGGAGTTTTACGAACAGAAAGAATGGAAATTCTCACGCATTCCCGTTTATGACAACAATAAAGATATCATTGTGGGATACGTATTGAAAGATATGGTTCTCAAATTGGTTTCAGACGATGACTTCCAAACCAGATTATCCGAACTGATGCGTCCGATTCTTTCCTTCAACGAGGATGAATCTCTATACCAGATATGGGAAAAGATGTTGGAAAAACGAGAACACATCTCTATCATCGTGGATGAATACGGATGTCTGAGAGGAGTGGTTTCCATGGAAGACGTAATCGAAACGATGACTGGCGTAGAAATCGTGGATGAAGACGATGTGGCTGTAGACATGCAAGCCTTGGCTAAGGAAAAATCGCGTATGATGCACCAAGGTGTTGCTTCTGCCATTCCTGGCAGTAAAGCTTAATATTTACAGAACATTGCATTTTAACAAGAGAGGGTGGGTCATGGAGTTATGACCCACCCTCTCTTATTTATCCAGGAAATATCGCCACCTTGATGACTCCATCCCTGCGGTTCTCGAAAATATCGTATGCCTCTTCTATTCTTGAAAGCGGGAAACGATGGGTAATCAGAGGAGTGGTATCTATCTTTCCCTGAGATATCAAATCAAGGATTTCCCCACAGTCACATCCATCCACACCTCCCGTCTTGAAGATGAGGTTCTTGCCATACATATCAGGAAGCGGAAGCATCTGCGGCTTGTCATACATCGCAACGATGGTGACGATGGCATTAGGACGGGCACACTTCCAGGCAAGCTGGAAGGTATCAGGTCCACCTGCAACCTCCATCACCACATCAGCTCCCCCATGCAGACTATGTTGTTTGACAAATGCCTCACAATCCTCCGGTTCAACAACCATCACCTGCGGATAATGCTTCTGGATGAACTCTCGCCTATCCTTTGATTTCTCACAGACGATGATGTTTCTCGGATTCTTGAGCAAGGTGCAAAGCAAACAGCAGACACCCGTAGGGCCAGCACCGATAATCAAGACAGTATCCTCTTCCGTAATTTCAGATATTCTCGTAGCCCAGAATCCAGTAGCAAGGATGTCGCCAACGAAGAGTGCCTGCTCATCGCTTACCGAATCAGGAATCTTGTTCAAGCCGGTTGTAGCATAAGGAACCCTCACATATTCCGTCTGCCCGCCATCGATTCTGCATCCCAGTGCCCATCCGCCATGTGGAGATGTACAATTGTTCACGTATCCATGCTTGCAATAGAAGCATTCTCCACAGAAGGTCTCTACATTCACGGATACTCTGTCTCCCGGCTTCACATGGGAAACCCTCTCTCCTACTTTCTCTACAATGCCTACCATTTCGTGGCCAACAGTAATCCCCGGTACTGCGCGAGGCACAGAACCATGCTTGATATGAAGATCACTGGTGCAGATACTGCTCAGCGTTACTCTTACGATGGCATCATGCTCATCTATTATCGTAGGCTTCCCTTTTTCTGTAAAGCCAAACTTTCCTTGCTGGATATATGTAAATGCTTTCACCTTAATTATATATATAAGTACATTAGTGTCCAATAAAAATTGGACACGTTAATTAATTAATCAAATAGTCCCTTAAAAAGGGGATAATCGAGTTCTTTGACATCGTTGAAAATAGTCTTATCAAATAGATCTCTTAGGCGGGTTTTGTCCGTCAATGAAATGCTTAGAATCTGCAAAACTTCATATGTCGAGCGTTTCAATTGCATATCATGGTGCACAATAGCCACGAGACAATAAGTGATAATGGCAACACTAATCTGTATGCGTCAGCATTCTTCGTTGTGCCCCAGAATCTCTTTATATTAAGATGCTGCTTTAGCCATTTGAAAAATAGTTCAACCAACCATCTTTTTTATATAGATTCGCGACATCCAACGCAGAAAGATGCTTTGCATTCGTCAGAAAAGTAAACTCACGATCATCTTCTTCATCGTAGTATCGAATGAATCTGAATGATTCAGGATACTTCTTTTCGGAAAGATATCCTGTTAGTTTTACTTCTGCATCAGTTAGTACATTCTTTGGCATTCTTCGCTTCCATTTTACCATTTTGTACTTCAAGTTCGTTTTGGATCTGACTACATAGTAGGAACCTGTAAGATGAATCTTATAAAGTTCCTTGAAAGTATCATAAGCCCTATCGAAAATGTAGTAACTATTTGGTTCATACGTAATTGAAGACATTGCTGTAGAATCATGCTTTGATGCTGTGGTCACAGTATAGAAAGCTGGAACTTGTGCTTCTACGTCATATAAGACATGTGCTTTGACTCCTCCTTTCTTACTTCTGAACTTTGCCCATGGAAAAGTTGCAAGACACAACGGAATAGTTGTCGAATCAAAAGCATACTTCTTTCCTGGTATATTCAAAATGCTGGTTTCTCGCTTTTTGCAAGCTTCCTTCATCATATAGAATGCAAAGTCTTCGAAAATCCTGTAATCACGAGTCTGATTGGCATAAACAAGAGTTGCTTTTACGATAGTATTACGTCCAAGCCCCAGATGATATTGCGTAGCTCGATGAGCTTCCAATGCAACTATCAAGTCACGTAAACTCTCACGATAGCTCAGTTGCCCAAACATCATTGCAAGAAGCTGGTTCCAGCAAGTGAAGTGTTTCACGTATCGGTTGCCATCATACTTGCGTACGTAGTAGTTGAACTGAGTTCTATTCAGAAATGCAGTAAGTTGAACGAAAACATATTTGTCTTGAAACATAGTAGCCAATTCTTTTTGGCTGCAAAGTTACAAAATCAAGTCCGTTTCATTGCAAAATACTGCATAAAAGACTATAATTCAACTGTTTTAAAGATCGAATTGCCCTTTTTTATTGGACAGTAGTGATATAAGTAATATTATTCACGTTAAATCATGCTGCGAAGTTACAAAAAACATTTTAATCATACAAGAAAAAATACAGATTCTTTCTCACCTTTTGACCTGTAAACTATTAAAAAGTCTGTCTGTTTTTACAAGTAAGACCATTTTTTGTGTTTTTTCAGCAAACAAAACCATAAAATATACTCTGATGTTCAAATAGTTAGCCAAAAATTTGGAGAATAGAATATTTTTTCTTACCTTTGCAAATGAAAGATTTGAATTCAATATTTTTACAAAATATAGCATGTATCAAGATTTAGATTTTACTGATAACAATTACTATCAGGAAGATTATATAGATTCGCCGGTTGATGATTTCGACTGGATGCCTAATTTATTTGCCAAGCTCGCAAATCACCTGCGAACTTCAACTTCTGCTGATGTTATCAGACTGGGAACCATCGGCTGCATCAGAAACAATGAGCCGGGAGATGATTCACTTCTCCAATGGGAAGAAGTAGAAACAATGCGTCGCTATATAGATAGCGTTAACAGAGGCTTGGGTGCACCAGAAGATTCCACACTCCAGCAGTTGCTCCATTCTACAGAATGGACTAACTATGGTATTTTTACCATGAACTTTATCTCGGATAAGAACCTCGACTATAAAGGAATCTGTGAGGTTGAAAATACAAATCTCTCATACGCCAGCATGGCTTTTTTAATTGCTCTGGTAAAAAGGATGAGTATGATTAATCTTAAACATCCTTCAGCAAAGGGAGAAAACAATCATATTTTCACATACGTAATTCCAAGTCAATTCTCCACCTTTTCCTTTGCTTCATTCCTCAATGTGGCCAATACACGTCTCGCTAACAAAGAAGATATTTCTGAACAGGAGATTGAAGAGTTGACCCAACTTGCTTTCAAGAGTCGCTACTGGAAACAAGAGACCTCACTCAAGAGTGAAGACAGCGAGTTGTTCATCTATGTCCTCAAGAACATCATTTCGGAAATTCTAGGACTGAAGCTTGACATCAATGCGGAATCCTTTGCCAAACAGGCAAAGAAGGAAGAGAAAAAGACCGCCACTCCAACTGTAGATAACCATAAGAAAAAGAAGAAGGAGAAGAAGGAAAAAGAAAAGACTATCCTGAAAGATAATTCCAAACCTTCTTTGGCATCTACGATGGTAAAAGTCTTAACAGAGGAGTCCCTCCCGCAAACCAAAGAGAGTCTTATTGATAAGACTATGCAACTCTATCCTACTCTCAAGATAAACTGTTTCAACACCACCCTATCAAGACTCCATAAAAATGAAGTTCTGAATTATTATAATGGTGGACTGATTGGAATAAAAGGCAAAAGATACGGAAGAGGCTACAAGATAATTAGCCGTTTACATAAACATAAGGAAACAGATTAAGGCTAAATTTTGTGCCAAGAAAATCCAAAGGCAAAAAGACCATTGGGCTTTCTTGGCACTATTATATAATACTGTAGCAACAACTAACGTTTGAGACGCTGCTGACGTCCCGGCTTCATCATCTTCATTGCCATGCCGAAACACCTCCTTCTGAAGTCCATATCATTTTCATCGTCTCGTTTACCCCATCCGGTTCCTGGTCCTCCACCGCCACCGCAGCTTTGAGCTATCCTTGTAGCTGCATTCAGATAACCCAAATATAAGGATGCTGCAACTGAACATAGATTTGCAGAATTTTCTGCTACATTTTCGATAAGTGAGCCATCGAATATTTCGCCAACTGTCCTATCCAAGAAATCTCTTTGGCTCGGAGATAAAGAGTTTCGAAGTTCACCATATTTAGATAGACGACTTTTCATATCAAGTGCTGCCATGTGAAAACCGAGTGAGCCAAATTCATGGCTGATTTTAAGATTCACTTTCGGAGCAATCTCTTTGTATTTCGCTTTAATCTCCTGATATTTATCTTCTGCCTTTGCCGTTTTTTCTACAGCCAAAGCAGTTTTTTGCTCGGCTTCATGGGCTTTTGCTTCCAATTCTGCCTTCCGTTGTTCCGCATCATGGAGCTTGCTTTCTGCAATTTTCAGTTTTTCTGTCTTGTCAAGTATTTTCTCTTCTGTTTTCTTGATTTCGGCATTGATTTGTGAAAGTTTGCGGTCTGCCTCTTCCTTAGAAATTTTTCCTGCAGCAAGGTCTCTATTGAGCTTTTTAATCTCCTGTTCCAGGTCTGCCTTATGAGTTTCAAGGTTCTTGATCATCGTAGCCAAAGCCTTCAGACGAGCAGCAGAGTGCTTGATTTCTCTGTTGAGTGAAGCAATAATTCCACGCTGATTGGTTATCGTTGAATTTTGCTGTTCGATGGTTTTGGCGTTTTCTCGAACCTCTTCTTCCTTCTCCTGAGCATCCTTCCAGAGCTTTCTGCGATACTCTTCGGTGGTACGATGAACTGCACCGGTTTCCTTGATGCTATCCCCTCTCTCCATACCATACTTCAAACCTACCTCTTCTGCATATTCGGTATGAAGGTTTTCCATATACTTTGATAAAGCATCTCTACTGTCAACTCCACCCATGAAAGTCTTTATAAAAGAAAACCTATTTTTCTCCGTAAGAGGCAAAACCGTACAATGTACGTGTGGGTTCGCTTCATCCAGATGAACGACAAAAGCAGCAATATTTTGCTCTCCATATTTTTTACACATGAAGGCATACGCATCTTTTGCCCATGCTTCAATTTCCGGCATTCTCTTCAAGTCAGAATTATCGGCTCCATGTTCCCAATCCACCTTCTGATTACCAAAAGCCAGGTTTCTCATTACCTCTCGGTTGCCACCCAAGATAAAGTTTGCGACTGTCCTGTACTTTGGATCCAGCCCCTGGTCAATGTATTTTTTGTTGGGGTTTACAATGCCACGTGAATCCAAATTTTCCTGTATTCTCTGGTTGATGGTTTTGAACTTATTTACTTCTGTCACTACCCCACCTTTACCCACTTCGAAGTTCAGATGTTCTCTTGAAGGGTCATAATTCCATCGGGCTTTCTGCGCCCTTTCGCAATCATCTAAACGGCGAAGGTGTTCGTTGCCTTGTGAAGGCGAGAACCCTTTACTGGGTCTCATGTCTATAACGTTTTTTGCTCCGCTCATAATTATTTTTTTTTAAAGAAAGGTTCTTAGGGAAGTATTCCCTGAGCCTAATATCCCCACGGCTTGCCGCACGAATGTCAAAACGTTTTACTTAACGTTTTTGGGGATTTCAGGGTGTTTTTCTAAAACCCCGTATTAGGCTACAGGGATGTAGTACGTTTCCCTCTCATGCGCAAGCGCATTTGTAAAAGAACCTTACTTTTGAAATTATACTTAATTTGTTATGTGAATTACTTTGTTTCTCCAGAAGAGATATGTGGCAAGGGCGAAGGGGGCTGTAAAAGCTTTCTCTGAGCCATCTTGTCAAGTTCTTCTTTGCTAAGACTCGTAACTATAATGGTCGGATTTACTGAGACCATTTTAGCCGAGAGAATCTGTTTGATATCGATTACATTCATTTGTTGAAGAGACTTCAAAAAAGAGACAACTGTTGGACGAGTCCATTTCCAGTCTTTGCTAAGCTGAGAAATGTAGTTGCGTTTCAGCTCACCATTTTCGAGTCCATCAATATGCTTGGATAATAAATATCTGAAAGCCTTGGCTTTCGAAAATCGCCTCGGGCTTATTCTCGTGAAATCATTACACAAAAAGTCAATAACCTCAAAAGGAATATATATTGAGTATTTCTTTTCGATTGGAAGCCTAGTTTCGGTAATGTTGCTTTGAGCATTTTTTGCATTAATGATGTCTCTGAATCTTGTTTTATTTTGGTGTTCCATAAAATGACTAAATATTTACATATTAAAATGATAATAAATAAATGTAACATGAACATATCACGCTGCATTTCGACAAATCTCGTTCCATTCTCGAAACTCTCTTACAACGTGTCTGAGAGATTCTTTTGAACCACCCTGTCCATGTCCTACGAACTTTGGAAAAATAGCTCCTGCGCCCAATGCATTCGGAACCAATCAGGAGCCTTCCATCTATCAGGATGAGAGTAACAGAAACAGCTGCCGATAATGAAAATATAATCTTCTTCTGATTCAAACAAGTAAGAACATTCTCAGCTATACGATAGTTGAAAAGCAGAAAGGTACATAACAGATTTACCATTATCAAATTGTAAGGAGTTTGCGATGGGAGAAAAAGTAGATTTTTCTCCCACGCATTCCAAAGACAACTGCCCATTCCGGCTTTATCCATTTTCAAGAATGAAGAAGCTTCTCCAATCAAATGATTTGCTCTAACTGCAGAGAGGGTTGTTTCGTAATCAACATACTGAACAGCCAAAAGAACCATCACTAAAATAAGTGTAAAAAGTTTTCTTGCGCTGATGCTAGTTTTCATCTTTTCGTAGTACCACGAAAGAAAGGATACTACTTTCTTCCTGACAGAATCATATAAACCAACACATACCTTCAAGGTGGTCTTATAAATTGGTCCATCGACATTTTCATTTTTCCCTTCAAGGCAACAAGCTCCTTCTTGCAGCCTTCTACAACATCTACCGATGTTTGAAACTTCGGATGGCTATTGCGTCTGACCAGGAGAGATGCTATAGCCATCATACCCAATAAATGATTTTTTATCTTCATATTATTTCTAATTAATTATAAACCGCTGCAAAAGTATAAAATTTTGAAATAAAAATGTATCACGATTCGATATACCTTTGAAATTAACATTTGCAAAACACGGATAAGATACATATATTACTAATAATAAGGCAGTTAACAAATATACAGATAAAAACCTGCGCCCTCAATCGTCGGATCCGATCGAGGGCGCAGGTTGAGGTCGAGGACTTGGAGAAAACCAATCTGAGTGTCGGCATCGACTTGGGCTTGAAGGCTGTGCAATAATGGCGTCCATCGGTAGGAGTGAAATCTGTCTCCTTGATTTCTCCATTTATGCTGACATCAAATCTTGCATCTTTAGATGAAGCTTCTCCATTGCTTCTGGCAAGAAGATTAGGCAACTGGGTTGCTGGCTTAGTAACATCAACAATTCCACTTGATATTCGCCTTTTGGTGCATCTATCTTATATTCCAAGTCGCCTTTACGCCAAATCTGATAAATAGGTCCATCAATCGTATTCTGTATCTCAGATGTGGTACTTTTGTTTTCTCCTCCTATATATCCCCATGAGCCTGCCTTATAGGCTTGGTCTGGCAGTGGATTGTACCAGATATTCATCACATCTTCTGTATTACCATCTTTCCTGCCAGCATCGACAGTGAGCTTCTCACCAAAACCTTTTGCTTCTAACGTTGAACTTCCGAAAGGCAATACTACATCAAAGACTGCAAGGCAATTTTCTACATTCTTCTTTCCACAGCTCTTGCCATTGACGAAAAGTTCCACTTCCGGCTCCCCACTCCGAGATGATCATCGGCTTCCTAGGATAGTTCTTGTACTGGTCTTCACACCAGCGGTCGAAACCATTCAACTCTCCCTCGTACAAGCCATGATAAAGATTCCAACCTACCACATCTACGAGGTTCAAGCCTATTTCGTTATAAACATTGTCATATTGAAAGCCATCACACTCTTTCGCGTAGCATCTTCTTTCTTCAGAACCTTTTCCAACCGCTCAGCAAGTGCTAATGTACGCTCCTTGAAAGCTGGCCATTCTTTCGTGCAGGTCATGGAGTGCAGAGCAGTATTTCATTCATGTAGCCCCAGTTGATAATACTCGGATGGTTAAAGTGTTGCCGGATTATTTCCCGCAGATTACGCTCGCAATTATCTGCATAGCCTGGAGTGTCGGGCACAAGATCTATTATAAGAATTTCCTCCCAAGCCAACAAACCAAGCTCATCACAGGTATCCAGGAGAGCATCATCTTGTGGATAATGGGAGATACGGATATAATTGCTGCCCATTTCCTTCAACAGACGGATGTCGCGACGGTGCGGGGCTATACCTACAGGTACCTAATCCTGATGACGGTTGAAACCACGCAACTTGTAAGACTTCCCATTCAAACAGAATCCCTTCTCGCCATCGAATGAAAACCAGCGGAATCCTACCTTATGGGATTTCTCGTCAATGGCTTTTCTTGTTTTTGTGTCGACAAGCGAAGTTACCACCTTATATAATATAAGTGTCTCCGGAGTCCAAAGCTCAGGATTACTGATGAGCTTAGACTGTAATTCCATGCGCCTGGTTTCGCCGGCTTTCAGAGTCACTTTTTTCTTGAAAGTTTGCAAGAGTTTTCCATCAGGCGCAAACAGTTCATTCCTGACCTCAAAAGTTGATGGTTCTGGCTTCACGTTGGGCCATGACTGGTATAACCATCATAGAACTTGTGAATGCGGTGAGAAATTACCTTTTAAACAAACAATTATCCAATGTACTAAAAGTCAAAATGTACTCGGTCGCCCATTGCTCATAGTCTCGGTCCCCGTTCCTCATCACGTCAGTCTCTTACTAAAATGTTTCTTACTTGAAAGCAGTTCAATGACAAAATAATAACCTAAAAAAGAAACTTACTTGTCGTTTTTCCGACAATTAGTCAATTCTACAATTAGGCAATTAAGAATTTGATTCTCTATAAGGATAAAACCACATTTCTGTTTACTTAAAATCATAAAACTACGCATAAACCACAAAGTTGTTTACCAAAAATCACTGCATTTTGTAGCACAAACCACATTTTTGTTTACCTAAACCACATAACTGTTTACCTGAAACCACTATTTTGTTTACCAGAAACCACAAAACTGTTTACCTATCCTAGTAAAAAGCAGTTGCTCCTTTTTAGGTAAATTGAAATGTGGTTTTTACCTAGTTAAATTCATGAGAAAAACAGGTAAACAGAAATGTGGTTTATGAGAAAAATCGATGAACGTTCTGCCAGGTAAACAGTTTTGTGGTTTTTAAATTCTTATTCAGTTGCTACTCAAGAAAAGATTAAAAAGTCTAGACAACTTCTTTAGGCGTTTCACATAACATACTAATATGCTGATAGTTATACATATACCCAAATTGCATTCAGGTGCCGGATATCAAATAAAATAAGATAAAAAATAGTATCTTATCAAGATAAAAACCACAAAACTGTTTACCTGAAACCACTATTTTGTTTACCAGAAACCACAAAACTGTTTACCTAAGAATAAAAGACTGATATAAAAATGATATAACTTATTACATATCAAATTATAACACGGGATTTGGTAAATAATTAATATAACCTCAAAATGGAATGAATTATATACATGACATTTCAGGTAAACAGTTTTGTGGTTATGATGATAAGCCATTCTTAAAAGTAGGTAAACAGAAATGTGGTTTTACAATCGGGTAGGAGGTAAATGTTACTCATAAGAGGCATTTACCTCCTACTTTCGCA
>OOCC01000437.1_pt1 | contig 11470 bp, 10 predicted proteins | sample 1670971 | NCBI WGS metagenome assembly OOCC01 (sample SAMN06348109, study PRJEB24527) | human gut metagenome | biome: human gut; feature: ankylosing spondylitis patient; material: feces | host: Homo sapiens | place: China | collected 2015-10
TCGGCATCCAGAGCAGTCGTGCCGATCTCAATGGCATCATCGGTCAGAGTTCCAACCTGTATCAGAACAGAATCCTTATAAACCTTGACTTCAAAGGTTAAAAGATCCATGCCTTTGTTGGAATCACAACGCTGTTCCGCCAGAGTGTAAGTATCGTAAATGAGAGCGCCTTTGGAATCATCCGGTTTGGAGGTGCCGAACCAGATGCCGTCTTCCGAAGACTCACCCCGGTTGGTATTTGCGGTATGTTTGTTCCATTTGGAGGAAGTGCTGGCATAATCACATGGCTTTCGCCTGTTGTTTTGGAAGTGATCTTAAATGGCACATTTGCCAGACGGTTCTGGCTGCCGTCAGCAATCTTGACAAATTCCAGATCCCCGCGGATGACCTGATTGGAGATGGAATTGTCTTTTGCAGTCAGTTCCACGATTTTTCCCTGTTCTGTGATGTCAAATTCTACAGAGATCTTTCCGCTGTTCAGATAACCGGAAGGTGCAGTTGTTTCATCCACACGGTAATGTCCGAATGGGAGAGCATCTTTTGCAGTTGCAGCAGAACCGGATTTATCGGCAGTAAGTGTAAGGACAACCTGATCTTTCGTGTAGGATGTTCCGTCTACTAATACCGGATTTTCATTTAACGTAGTGATCGCAAAGACAGTACCTTCCAAAGTGGCAGAACCCTGCGGTTTTGCTTCTCCGGTCTCGCTGTCACGTTTCTGGATCTTCACTCCGCCACGGATGACAGATTCTTCTATGGTAGAAGACTGGTATACCGAAACCATTTCCTGCTTACCGTCACCTGTAATTTTCTGTACGAAGACAGTTGGATTGAGCTGGTATCCGGCAGGGGCTTTGCTTTCCTGTACCGTTATGGTACCGAGCGGAAGACAGACGGTCTTGCCATCACTGGTATAGTAAAAGGCATCGCCGCTTACAAAGGAATCTTTGGTAAAATGCATCTTTCCGGAAACATCTGTTTTTAATACCCAGGTACGTGCCGGTTTCTTTCCAGCTTCCGCAGGATCACTGTCAGACTGCTCGGTATAGAACTTGACTGTAAATTCTGCGTTTGCAAGGGAAGCTGCTCCCTGTGGGGAGGCTTTCTTTGTTTCGGCATCCAGCTTTTCAAGCACCAGATTCATGGGATTATTCTGCGGAATATCTGTTACGTTTGCAGCAGAAGTCTGTTCTGCTTTTACGGTGACTTTGTGAGCTTTGGTGTCTACAATGTAGCCTTTGGAAGCAGAGAGCTCTTTTATGGTATAATCGCCTTCCTCCAGTTCGCCGGATCTGGCATACCCGTTTTCATCAGTGGTCAGTTTCTGGATGAGCTTCTCACCCTGATAGATCCCATACACAGCACCCTTTAAGCTGTAATTCGGATTCCCGTCCGATACGCTTCCGTTGGCAGAAGATTTTTTCAGTTCGATCCAGCCGTTTGGAACCTGATACCAGCTTCCGGCAATGGTCTGGCTGCCCTGTCCCGGAACGATGAATGCCCGGAAGCCTTCCGGCGGGTTCGGAAGTCCCTGAATGGCACTGGCTACTTCCAGTGCTTTATCAATATAGGACTGCGGGGCGCCATGGAAAGCTCCGGTGTCAGCGGAATTACCGGCATAGATGTAAGCGACAACCAGATGTCCGATGACATAGCTGTTATCATCACTCCAGCCACTGAAATATTTATCCTTGACGACTTTATCGTAGCCGTAACCGCCGTTTAAGTAGTAGAGCGCTTTTCTGAGCGGGGAGTTCTGGCTTAAAAGGTCATAGGAATAGGAACCAGAGGAAGGTGTTTTCTTCAGTGGTTCCACGCAGTAGGCAGTATTGCTCCCGTCAAAGCTCATGCGGGAGGTAAAATAGCTGCCGTAAGGGATATTGGCACCTGCCTTATAGCTGATGGTGCCGTCGGCTGCATGAACCGGAAAACTGCCGGAAAACAATGCGCCGACTGCGACAAGGACTGCCAGCAGCATAGCCAGCGTCCGTCTGGTATAGGATTTGTATGTCTGTAACATAAGTCTCCTCCTTCTTGAAGTTCAAATGAAAAGGGCAGCGTCAGTGCTGCCAAAAGTTACACAGCCTGTTTCTTCTGTTTCGCAAGGATTTCCAGAAGCTCCTGCCGATCTGTGGTAATCAGCTCCTTTTCCAGATTGGAAGCCTTAAATTCCACAGTGATGTTATTGTTGTTGGTTGAGATCAGACCGTTGCCCCGCTGGAAATGGGTGATGTTCATTACTTCTGTTTCCGATAGATGCAGGATAGTCTTCACCCGCTGTGCCTCTTCATCCTCCATGTTCAGGATAATCTTGGTCTTGCAGTTATTGATGATACCCTTGCCGTACTTCCCGTCATCCAGAGCAAAGAAGTCGTTTAAATCCTGTGTGGCAAAGATGCCGGCTCCGGAGTAAGCACGGATGATCTTGGCAATCTCCAGTACGAATTCCGCTGCAAGCCGGTTGCTGGATGCACCGATGAGCTGCCAGACCTCATCGACAAAGATGGCTTTCTCTTCGGTACGGTTTTCCTTCGCTTTATCCCAGACATAATCCAGGGCAACGAACATGCCGACCGTTAAAAGATCGCTGGAACCGGTCAGTTCGGAGATATCCAGTACCGTATATTTATTGGTCAGGTCCACATTGGTCTGCTGGTTAAAGGAAGAAGCAGAACCGTGAACCAGGCGGTTCAGGATATGAGCCAGACGTTTGGTATCCTCGCTTTCCAGCAGGACATTGTAGACATCCTCCAGAATGGGCATCTTTTTGTACTGCTCCGGATGCTGCGGATCTGTCAGGGATTCATTTTTATGTGTAATCCCTTTTCTGGCATAGGTTTTGATTAGGGCTTCATCCAGAAGCTGCTTCTCCTCATGGGACATATCCGGGATCAGCAGACTGAAGAAGATGTGAAGCCTTTGGATCTTGCCTGCCAGTGCGGAGGCATCCAGTGTCGGTCCGTCCAGCAGTTCATTTACAGAATTGTCTACCTTCCGGATTTCCATGATGTTGATACAGTTCTTACTGGCAGGAGAGATCTGGATAAATTCTCCGCCGACATTCCTTGCAGCCCGGTAAAATTCGTGTCCCTTTAGCGGAGCGATGATGAACACCTGGATGCCTTTTCTTCGCATCCTTAGTGCCATGGTCTGCATGGTGAAGGTCTTTCCTGCTCCCGAACAGCCTAAGATACAGATGTTGCTGTTCTTGTACTGCCTGGAATCAAAGATATCCGCAATGACCAGGGAATTGTTATGCTTGTTTACCCCAAAGAGGATTCCGTTATCATCGCAGATACTGTAGCTGACGAAGGGATAGCAGCTTGCCGCCCCGGAAGTCAGTACGTTCCGCTTGGACAGCTTAAAAAGCTTCTTGTCCAGATTTGCCAGCGGCAGAGAGGATAAAAATCCCTGCTCCTGTAAAAAGTAGCAGGAGTGTAAGTTCATATCCTGCGAGATCAGGAGCTTTTTCATTTCCTGAATCCGCCACTGCAGTTCTTCCAACGTGGAAGCAGTAATGGTGATGAGAAGATTCATGTAATAGAAATCTTCGTTGTTGGCAAGTCCCTGCTTCAGAAAATATCCGGAGCGGATGGCAGAATCCAGATCGTCATAATCAGTGTTGGTATCGGACGCATCCTTTAATTTGGAACGGTTGATACGGATCTGCTGACCGAGACGCTGCTGAATCTTGTCCTTTGGCTGTTTCTGGAGAAAGAAATCAATATCAATCCCTTCCCCGGCATTGACAAGGAGTGACAGCCATCCGGGAGTTACCCGGTTTTTGTAGCCGTCAGACGGCACAAGCAGGTAGGAATGGTAAAGCCCATTGATCTGCACATAATGGGAGTGCTTGAAATCCACACTTTCCGGTGCGAGAAACTCGTTGATCCGGATGTGATCCAGTTCCTCCATGCGATTTTCCTTTGTATAGGCGGACAGTACAGTGCTGATCCGGTTCAAAAGCGGAACCTCCGTACAAAGGGTACGGTTTAAAAGGGTGTAGAGAACATCCGTAGTAAATTCATCCTCATTGTCATGGGAGACCACTTCATTCCCGCACTGGTATAGAAAGGTTTTGGCGGTCTGGGAGGCTGTCTCAAGAGCAGCAAGGATTTCCCGTTCCTCTTCCTTTCGGTTTGCGTTGAATGGTTCATATTCAAAGATCAGAAAGAACCGTCTGGATACTGCTTCTCTGGAACTTAAGTTCTGGACAAACTGGATGTAGTCACGCTGCAGTTCCTGACAGTGGGGATCGGTTTCCCGCTCCAGCTCCAGCTGGGACTGCTCCAGATGCTTATTGATGTCTGCTTTTTTGGAGATCATCTTGATCTGGAGTTTGACAGGGCTGATCTTTAAGTAACTGATAAAGCTGTAGATAATGCCCTGCTGTTCCCTGGCACTTCGAAGCAGAAAGTTGATTGGTTCAATCTCCAGGATCTTCACGTACCGTCCGTCTGTGGTATAGACGATTCCGTTTGCGATTTTTTCCACCGGAAGATAATCCTCCAAGGTCTGGTCTTTCTTTCGCTTTTTCCGGGAAACGGGTTTTGACGTGGCAGATGAGGTGTCCTCCTTGGAAACCACCTTTTTTTTCTGCTCTTTTTTTGCAGCCCGCTTTTCGGAAACTGCCCGTTTTTCTTCCTCCTTTCGTCTCCGGGCTTCCGTTTTTTTCTGTATTTTTATCTGTTTCGCCGCCTCTTTTTTCTGTCGGCTGGCTTCTTTCTGCTCCCACTTCAGATAACGGATATCTTCCTTTGCCTGTTTTTTGATGCCCCGCTTGGTGGAGGTATCAAACTGCCGGTGTTCTTTTTTTTTACTTTTTGGCGGAGCTGGTGCGTCCGGTTCAGACTGTGGGGGAGCCGATGCCATTACTTTGGAAGGCTCTGCCATTTTTTCTGCTTTCCGGTGTTTCTTTGTCTTTGGCTCTTTGAAACGTGGTTTCCTGCGTGGCTTTCCTTCCGGAAGACTGTCGGACCTCCAGATTACCCTGCGGTTCACTACAAAACGCAGGGCATTCATCAAAAAGGCAGTGATGCTCTCCCCGCCGATTCCAATCAGGGCTACCATTGCCGCTGGAAGTGCGGTCATGCAGAGAATGATGATGCGGGCAGTCAGGGACAGCGGCAGGTGGAAAACAGGGATACCGATTGCCAGGGAAAGAACAATGCTTTCTATGGCATTGCGGATGTCAAAAGTTCCGTTTAGGATCTTGCCTTTCTCAATGAAGTTGGAAGGGATAAAGGAAACCGGTGTTTCTTCTGGCTGTGTCATGGCTGCACCTCCTTTTTCGTATCTTTCGCATCTTCGGAAGGCACAGAGGCACTGCCGGATTCTGTGTCCGGAGCTTCCGGGCTGTCAGAAGTATCCGGATACCCGCCTTCCTGCAGGTGTTCAATGTCCTGCGAAGTCAGGGACGGCAGGGAATCATCGGTTTGCTTTTCGTAAACAGTCGTATCTGCAGAGACCTGTACCCCGTCTTCTCCAAATAAAAACACACCCGTCGGGGTGTGGTAGGTAACCGGAAGCGTATCCTGATCGGAAAGTGAAAACATCAGGCAGACGGTTGTTTCGGTAGGGTAGCTGGTTTTTTCCGGCAGGAAGGTGATGCTTGTCTGTTCTTTTTTGACATACTCTTTTAGGTAGACAGGAAACTGCCCTTTGAGAGAAGCAATCTGGCTGTCGGAGAAAAATGCTTTTAAAGCATCAAAATCCAGATATTCCGGCATGGGGGTATCAGAATTTGTTTCTGTTGTTTCCTTTGCCGGTTCCCTGCCTTTGTTTCCGGAAGCTTCTTTTTTCTGGCTTTTCCAGAAACTGGGGAGAACCAGTCCGGCAAGCAGCAGAAACAGCATCAGAAAAATGGAAAGAATCACTTTTGTTCTGTTCATAATGGCTCCTTTATTTTTTGTCGAAGATCCAGTAGGCATTTGCCGTAGCATGGATTTCCGACATCATATCAAATTCACGGTTAATATAGTTCTTTGCGTCACTGTCATTGGGATCATTGACCAGTACCTTGCCGTTTGCCGTAACACCTCGGAGTACGATGAAGTGTCCGCCGCTGGTGAAAAGTCCTGCCCGCTGAGAGGAGATGACCGGACAGCCTTCGGAGAGTGCCTGAAGTACCGTATTGGCATTGCTGGTCTGTGTGACGCTGCCACAGCCGAAATGACTGGCTGCAGCCTGAAAGTAGCTCCAGTAGGTTCCAACTCCCGGCTTGTAATAGGAATTCCCGCACCATGCCACCGCATCCGGAGGGGTAATGGTATTCCCGGTCAGGTAGCTGGCGATCATGGCAAAGCTGGTAGGCCCGCAGCCGGAAGATGCGATGGAGCCGCCGCCATAAGGAATGTTCCCGTAATCGGTCTGGAGATAGTGCGGAATCTGCATTCCGTTTGCCGGTATTGGTAATCTGATAATACCGGAGAACATGCTCCACATATTCCTTGTCCCCATACCGGTCATAATGCCAGTTCGGACGGGCACACATCATATCCGAATAAGCAATGGCGTTTTCTTTGGTATAGCCGCCGTCACGTTCCATTGCCCAGTCGATATAGCCGGAGCCGTAATTGTAACCCTGAAGCGCCAGCTTGATGCGGTCCAGGTCGGTAGGTCCGGTACATCCTGCTTTATCCAGTGCATACTTTAATTCCTGAATCCCACATTCGATGGAATAAGCAGGATCGGTGATGCCGTTGGGGACATGGGGGTATTTCTTATTAAAGCCGCCTTCTGCCGCCTGCATGGGATCGCTTCCACGCCCGCCGCTTTCCTGCATCATGACTGCCATGAGGAGTTCCACATAAGCTTCCATGCCGTATTTCTGTGCGACCTGCTGGATGGTAGCCCGGTAAGCCAGCACCTCATCGCTGACACCTACCGCCATGGCAAGACCGGAAGCGGAGCCGCCAAAGAACATGGTCAGGTTTTCCACATAACTGTCTGCCGTTTTTTTCTGCTTATCGGTCAGATGAAAGACGTGATCTGCAAAGTAGGCATCTCCGGCATAGCTGACCGTGTAGGTATGGCGGGTAAAAGTAACCTTTCTGGGTGGTGCATTTTCCTCTTCCGCCGGAACTTCCACCGTGGCCGTTTCTGAAGTAACGTCATAAGAAAAAAGCCCGTCCTCGTTTTCCCGGATCAGGCTTTTGAGTTTGCTGATATTTATATTTTTATAGTCATCCTGGCTGGCACAAAACTGTGCGATGAGCTGGTTCGCATTTACGATGATACTGGAAGCGTAAGGATCGCTGATAGAGGCAGTATCTCCTTCCGGGAGTCTGGCAATTTCCGCATTGATCTTAGCAAGCAGTGCATCATGGCTTTCCTGAAGCACCTCCACGATTGCCTGATTGGAAGCCCGGATATTTTCACTGATTACCGTGTTGCTGGTCAGTGCTCCGGTATTTTCAGAGAGGTCTCCGAAGACGAGTCCCGGAAGCATGACAAGGAACAGAATGGGAAGCATCAGTACACCGCCGACGGCTGCTCCAGTTTTCGCAAGGGTGCGCCTGTGCCGGAATACTGTACCGATGACAGCAAGAGGACTGCCCATCAAGGCTGTTTTTGGCATGTTACATACGCTCCTTTCGCTGTGGGGCTGGCGGCAGTTTCTGGACAATGGATTCATTGTAGGCTACTTTGCCGCTGCCGGAAGTATATGGTGTTTTTTCGACCGTATCCTGTGCATACTGCTTGTACCAGGTGGAACCATCCACGGACTGTACCGTAGAGTAGGAGCCCTGAGTAGGAGCTGCATACTGGTCGGCATGGTACAGGGCAAAATCCCGGTTTCCGGAGCTTCCGGTTTCGGTACCGGTGATCCTTCCGCCACCGATTTCTACATTATCATAGGAAGAACCGCCGCCCGGATTGATGCCCATATAGGAAGTAAAGGCTTTCTGTGCGTCTGCTCCCTTGATGGAACCTACCTGACCGTAATTTCCCTGTGCAATGTTGCTGATGACCTGATTGGCAAAGTCTCCGCCTTTGTTCAGGGATGACTGGTAGAGCATGTTTCCGATACTGCTGTGTTCGGTATAACCGGTTGCGGAATTGACCGCTTCTCTTTGTACCTGTCTTCCCACTGCCCCGGCAAGCCCGCCGGATAGGAAGCTTCCTGCGACAGCCGCACTTCCGGGAGAAGAGGCTTTGTGGTAGCCGCCACCACCATGGGAACGCATGGAACCGGTCAGGCTCCGTCCTGCAATCAGAAGTTCAGCCATCATGTTTCCTCCGGTATTGCCGACATTGATGCCAAGCGATGCCAGAAAAGAATCAATTTTCTGGGATACCTTTAAAAAGGCAATGGCACACAGGAACCAGACGAAGACATTTCCGGTTACCGCTTCCTTTCCCTGACTGGCAACTGCCGCTTCCACGTCTGCTTCCGTAAGCTCCGCTGCAAAGACCGGCATGGAGCAAAACAGTACCAGACAGGCAGTTAGTACCAGGAATGGTATGAGTTTCTTTCTAAGTTTCATTTTGGTCCTCCTTTCTTATAGGGATAACGGATTGGCAAGGAAGGTGCCGACCATAGAAGTAAACAGCCGCAGGCACCACGCATTCATCAGAAGCAAAAAGAACTGGCCGCCAAGCATCCGGCACCAGCTTTTGAAGATATTTCCGGTTGACTGGCTGGCACCCATGGAAAAAGCTGCCGGGGCTGTGTAGACCAGTACCCCCAGAAGAATATAGCGTTCTGCCGCTTCAAAGAGCAGTTTGATGTAGTTCCACGCCAGAATCAGTACCAGAATCAGTGCAATGATGGCTACCGCCCCATTTGCACAGACTCCCAGGATGACTGTGACTACGGAGTTAAAATCCGCAAATTTTAAAGGCGGCAGGTCTTCCGTCAGAATCCAGTTGTACGGTGTTCCTGAAATCTTCAGGAGCAGATCCACAATATCTTTCGCATAGAAGGTGAGAAAGATAAAGAGGAAGGAACGGATGGACAGCTTAATGGGATCTTCCGCTTCGATACCGGCTCCCATAAAGTAATTTTTAAAGAGCTGCCATACCCAGTTTAAGAGGATCAGCCCGATGCCCAGTGCCAGAAAGACCTGATACATGGCCTCAGCTGCAGGAAAGTAGCGAAGAAACGTATCCATGGAACAGCCCAGAGCACCGAGGACTGAAGTGGTGATCAGATCCAGAATGTTCATGACCTGTTCGGCAATCCATTCCACGATTCCGTCAAGTATTCCCATAGTGGCATCTCCTTTCGTCTATCCGTTCCATTTTCCGCCTGCAAAGAACGGGGTGATGTAAGCCATGATAAAGCCAAGCCCGTTTAAGATCGCCCAGGTAATGACGATACGCTTGAGCCATGCACGTGATTCGTCCACGGTTTTTCCGCTTTTGGAAAAATTCATCATCAGAAGGGCAACCGATGCCGTTACGACTGCAGCAATGGTGGAAATGAGGATAATCTGGTTATAGCCATCCTTCATGATCTCATTGGCTTTGGTCCAGATGGTAGCGGCAAAAACCGGCTGTGTGTATCCGCAGAGGACTGTGACAGCCAGAAATGCAGCATACAGGCATCTGCCATAATTGACATGCCGTTTTGTGTCCGGCGGAGCGTTTTTCAGTTTGTGTTTCACGTAAAAGTACCTCCTTTTTATAAGAGCGGCAGGAGAATTACCTCCCCTGCCTTTGCTTATGGTTTTCCTGCCTCAAGAAAGGACGCAGCCCGGTCAATGCAGGCTGCGTCCTAAATCAAAGTATGAAATTGTAAAGATCCTCCTATCTTACAGAAAAAACGCAGCTTATTTGCCGCAGGAGAGGCTTCCCATACGGCAGTGCTGCGTTTTGTTCTGCATATAATTTTGACAATATCAATTTTAACATGGGTAAATTACCGCTACAATCGCAGGACTGTGCCAGTTACAGACGATGGAGTGCCAAAAATGTGACCAACGCTAAAAGCGTTATAAATGCAATCCTTATGGATACTGTAAGCGTGATTTGCAACCAATTATACTGGATTTACATGACTAATGCTTTAAGCGTTAGTGAATACTGGAAGGAGGAGGTGTGCGTGTGAAAGGAATGGGAAAGGCAATCCGCAGGTACAGGGAAGAGGCAGGAATTACGCAGGAGAGACTGGCTGAACTGGTGGATATCAGTACCAACCATCTGGGTGCGATTGAGCGGGAAGTGAAAACACCTACGATGGAAACATTTGTAAAGCTGTTGAATGTATTAGGTGCGGAACCGAATGAAGTGCTGAAGGAAGTGATTCCTCTTACCAGAATGGAACATACTTCTGTAGTGGAAGGAAAGCTGGAAAGGCTCACACCGAAGAAGCAGGAAAGCGTGCTTCGGATGCTGGATGTGATAATTGAAGAGATGATGAAATAGAAGCTGTCTGCGAAATTGCCGCAGGCAGTTTTTTTGAAAGCTGTATATGCAATAAAACACATAAAAATATGCGATTTATGATGAAAGTGATTGCAAGATTTGATATAGTAATCCTAAAAGCATTATAAAACTAATTCTTAAAGGATGACTATAATATGAAAAAGGGATATGTGGGATTATTGGCATGTGCGTCAGGAATTCTGATCGGACTGGGAATCAGCCGGCTGGATCTGACAGGTTATCTTGAAAAAACACAGGAGCAGGAATATCACCCGGTAGAAAGAAAGGTGCCTGAATCAGTAGAAAGCAAGCTGAAAGATCCAAAACAGTGCTGGCTGTGTGGAAGCGATGAACGGAGTATGATGGATTATTTCCGGAAGTTTGACGATCTGGGAGTGATCTGTACCAATCACTGGTATGTGATGGATATGCATATCCGGAATCATGATGAGGACGGGAATCTTACCGGCCCGCAGGGAAACGGGCATATGGGTTATACCGGGACAGGAGAAGGCGGCTGCTTTTTCCATACGGAGCAGATGTCGGATTACGGGATTTCCGAAGTATCGGTGGATTACGGGGAAGATAGTATCTTCGATGTGAAAAAAGTACAGAACCATCTGTGTCAGGAATGCCTGGATAAGCTGGTGGAAAGCATGGAGGTATTCTGTGAGGAAACGCAAAAACCCAAGCCCCGTGATCTGGTACTGGTGGATTTTCAGACATTGGAGCTGTACGCCATTCAGGAGCATAATGCGGGATACTTTATCCGGGATTATTATGTGGAAATTGAGTCGGAGGAAGATGGGGTGGAAGTAAAGGCATTTTACTGCCCGAAGCTTAATAACGGGAAAAAGGATGGAGAATAAATTGAGGTTTGCATTGGTGAGGAGTATAATGTAAGTACGTGTTATGTATTGGAAAAACTTGAATTTAGCAGAAAGAAGGATTGTTATGAAATTTATCAATACTAGAAAATTCACATGGATAATTTGTATAATAGGATTTTTGCTTGCTCTTGTAAGTATATTTTTCTTACCGAGTATTATTCCAGTACATTTTGCAAATGGGATTGCGGATGATTATGGAAGAAAAATAC
>OOCC01000456.1_pt1 | contig 10997 bp, 8 predicted proteins | sample 1670971 | NCBI WGS metagenome assembly OOCC01 (sample SAMN06348109, study PRJEB24527) | human gut metagenome | biome: human gut; feature: ankylosing spondylitis patient; material: feces | host: Homo sapiens | place: China | collected 2015-10
CAGCCGCGACATCGTCAACACCAAGATGCGCCAGATCCTCGATGAGGCCACCGACCCGTGGGGCATCAAGGTCAACCGCGTGGAGCTCAAGAACATCCTGCCGCCGCGTGAGATCCAGAACGCGATGGAAAAGCAGATGAAGGCCGAGCGCGAACGCCGCGAGTCCATCTTGCAGGCCGAGGGCCAGAAGCAGTCCCAGATCCTCGTGGCCGAGGGCGAAAAGCAGTCCACCATCCTGCGCGCGGACGCCGAAAAGCAGGCGGCCATCCTCAAGGCCGAGGCCGAGCGTCAGGCCGCCATCCTCAAGGCCGAGGGTGAAGCGCAGGCCATCCTGAACGTGCAGCAGGCACTTGCCGACTCCATCAAGATGCTCAATGAGGCCAACCCCAACGAGCAGGTCATCAAGATCAAGGCGCTCGAATCGTTCGAAAAGGCCGCCGACGGTCAGGCGACGAAGATCATCGTCCCGAGCGAGATTCAGAGCCTCGCCGGCCTCGCCGCGAGCTTTAAGGGGCTGCTTGAAGACGAGAAGAAGTAATTTCAAAAAAGAGGCTCTGCCTCTTTTTTGAGAAAGCCGTACTCCGCTTCGTGCCTTGCCGCCCTTGGCGGCTGCGACACAAGCTCCGCGAGAGGAGTAAATCGCCACGCGCCGGTCGCGGCGATTTACAACCTCAATTTTTTCCGCGTCTGCGGAATTCTGCGAAGCATTTTGTCATAGTCAAAAAAGGAAGAGGTTCCCATCGGGAACCTCTTCCTTTTTTGATGTAAGGTGTTGCGAACTCAGCCCTCGGAATCCGTGCGGTTTCTCCAGGAGATCTCCTGCTCGAGCTCGTAGCGCAGCTTCTTGTTCTCCTCGACAAGCTCGTCGTAGTGCTCGCCCTGCACGTAATACTTGACGAACGTGAACGTTGCCTCGTCAAGCTCCTCTTCCGTGTAGGACGGGAGAAGCGAGCCGTTCTTGCGCTGAAGGCCGGAGATATTCACGACCACCAGGCGGCGGTGCTGCTCGGAGAGCTGGAAGAGCTGGAGCTTTGCGGGAATTTCAAGCCCTAAGTCATAGGTGCTGTTCACGCGCTCCATGATGTTGCGGTACTCGGGCTTGGCCGAGACGATGACACCATGCTGCATAAACAGTTTCTTGAGGTAGTCCACAGAAACGTCCTCGCGGGTGATCGTGCCCTTGCCGAGACCTGTGAGCATCGTGTTAGACAGATTCAGGCTGACGTAAACTTCTTCGCCGGTCTTGGGATAGCTCATAATTTGCCTCCATTAAAGTCTGCGCCGCAAGCGCGGCTGGGATTGATATGACATTTTTATGGTAGCATGGCGGAGCGGAAAATACAAGCGGCAGGTTGTATGAACTGTCGCTTACAAATTTGTCGGAATCGCCGCCGCGGCGGGATTTTCCTTGACAAGAGCGCGCGCCGCTGATACACTTTCCTTGTCTATTACGGGTGCGCACCTACCGGCAGTCAGGCGGAAGTCTGGCTGCCGTTTTGCATCCGGCATTTGAATAGGAGGGAATATTTATGGCTTACTTCTGGCCGCTCATTCTCGTTGTGGCGTCGAACAGCGTGTATCACATCTGCGCCAAATCGCTGCCCGAGAGCGTTGATCCGCTCGCGTCGCTCACGGTCACGTATCTGATCGGCTCAATCTTTTCGGGCATCCTGTATTTTGTGACGAACCGCGGCGGGGCGAACCTTCTGCACGAATACAGCCAGATGAACTGGGCGCCGTACCTGCTCGGTCTCGCGGTCGTCGGTTTGGAAGCTGGCAGCATGCACGCCTACAAGGCGGGCTGGCCGGTCAGCGCGTTTCAGGTGTCATCTGCGGCGGCCATCGCGACGATTTTGGTGTTCATTGGGTATCTTGTCTACCACGAGGCCATCACGGTCAACAAGCTCGTGGGCCTTGCGCTGTGCCTTGTCGGGCTGTTTTTCCTCAACAAATGAGTTGTGCCGCGGCTTTTGCCGTGGTATGATGGGGAAAACTTGTTTTAAAGAAGGAATTTTGATCTATGAAAGCTGCACGCGACTATCCGATCCTGACCGTCACCGCCAAGGGCACGCGCTGGCTCGAGAGCGGACATCCCTGGGTGTACGACTCCGACGTCGCCCGCGAGCCGGACGAGAGCGAGTGCGAAAACGGTGCGCTCGTCGATGTGGTGTCGGAAAAGGGCAAATATCTCGGCACGGGCTTTTTGAGCAGACTCAGTAAGCTCCGCGTGCGCATTGTCTCGCGCAACGCGAACGACCGCTTTGATGAAAGCTTCTGGCGGCGGCGCGTGCGCTACGCCTGGGACTACCGCAAGGCGGTCATGGATGGGCAGACCGGCTGCTGCCGCCTGATCTTCGGCGAGGCGGACGCCTTCCCCGGCCTGACGGTCGACCGGTTTGAAAATCTTCTCGTCACGCAGACGCTCTCGCTCGGCATGGAAAAGATCAAGGACATGCTCTTCCCCCTCATTGTCGAGGTGCTGGAGCAGGACGGCGAGACGATCGACGGCCTTTTTGAGCGCAACGATGTCGTGCTTCGCGAAAAGGAGGGCTTGACGCAGAACAAGGGGTGGTTTCCTCTCCCCGGCAAAAAAACGCCCGAGAGCCCCATCACTGAAATTTGCGAGAACGGCGTTTTCTACCGTGTGGATGTCGAAAACGGGCAGAAGACGGGCTTTTTCCTCGACCAGAAGTTCAATCGCCTCGCCGTCGCGCACCTCGCGCACGGCAAGCGCGTGCTCGACTGCTTCACGCACACGGGCTCGTTCGCGCTCAACGACGCCAAAGGCGGCGCAGAGCACGTGACGGCGGTGGATGTGTCCGAGAGCGCCATCGAAATGGCGCGCGCGAACGCGGCGCGCAACGGCCTTGAGGACAAAATGGACTTTCTCGCCGCCGACGTCTTCGACCTGCTCCCGCAGCTCGAGGCCGCGCACGAAAAGCCCTATGACTTCATCATCCTCGATCCCCCGGCGTTCACAAAGTCTCGCCGCACGGCGAACAACGCCGAAAAGGGGTACAAGGAGATCAACCTGCGCGCGATGCGCCTGCTGCCGCGCGGCGGCTACCTTGCGACCGCGTCGTGCAGCCACTTCATGCCCGCCGAACGCTTTGAGCGGATGCTGCGCTCCGCCGCCGCGGACGCGGGCGTCGAGCTGCGGCAGATCGAAGCGCGCACGCAGAGCTGTGACCACCCCATCCTCTGGAACGTGCCGGAGACGGATTACCTCAAGTTCTACTTATTCCAAGTGGTATAAATTGATATAAAAAATCCCCGCTGTTTTTACAGCGGGGATTTTTTTGGTTGTTTATTTGTTTTCGTCAGTGTTTTCCGCGGAAGTATCCGGCGTTTCGGGCTCAGTCGAGGGCTTGTCTTCAGTCTGAGCATCTTCGCCCTTGTCCTCCGGCGGCATTTCGATCTTTTCGCTCGTCATCGAAATGTGCTTGGCGGGCGCTTCGATCACGCTCGGCTGCGAGGGGCGGAAGCCGTCCTCGCTCTTGCGCGTGGAAGCGTAGGCCTCTTCGACGGTCGAGGGATCGCGGCCTTCGAGGATAGCGACCATTTCACCGCCCGTGATGGTCTCCTTTTCAAGGAGGTAGGCGACGACCTTGTCCATATCCTCGCGGTTGTCGCGGATGACCTGTACGGCGTCCTTATAGCACTCGTCGAGGATACGCTTGACCTCGCGGTCCATGATGGCGGCGGTATCCTGCGCGCAGTCGAGGCCGTAGCCGCCGTCAAGGTACTGATTGCGCACCGACCCGAGCGCGACCATGCCGACCGCGTCGCTCATACCGTACATGGCGACCATGTTGCGCGCGATGCTCGTCGCCTCCTGAATATCCTGCGAGGCGCCGTTGGTCATCGTGTTCATCACGACCTCTTCGGCCGCGCGGCCGCCCATCGAGACGGCAATCTTCGCCATCAGCTCATCGCGCGTGCGCAGGTTCGTCTTGTCCTCTTCAGGCATGAGGAGCGTGTAGCCAAGGCTTCCCTCGGTGTGCGGGACGATCGTGATCTTCTGCACGGGCTCGGCGTTTTTCTGCTTGTAGGCGACCATCGCGTGGCCGACCTCGTGATAGGCGACGAGCTTCTTTTCAAACTCGGTGAGGACGCTGCCTTTCTTCTCGCTGCCCGCGATGACGAACTCGAACGCCGCGAGCATGTCCTCCTGCGTAACGAGCTTGCGTCCCTTGCGCACGGCGCGGAGCGCCGCCTCGTTGGCGAGGTTTGCAAGGTCCGCGCCCACGCAGCCCGCGGTCGCGAGCGCGACCTTCTTGAGATCCACGTCCTCGGCGAGCTTGATGCCGCGCGTGTGGACCTGCAGCGTTGCTAAGCGGCCGGCGAGGTTCGGGCGGTCGACGGTGATGCGGCGGTCGAAGCGGCCGGGGCGCAGCAGCGCCTTGTCGAGCACCTCCGGTCGGTTCGTCGCGGCAAGCACGATGACGCCCTTGCTCGGGTCAAAGCCGTCCATTTCGGCGAGCAGCTGGTTGAGCGTCTGCTCGCGCTCGTCGTTGCCGCCGCCGTAGCGCCCGCCGTCGCGGGATTTGCCGATGGTGTCGATCTCGTCGATGAAGATGATGCAGGGGGCGACCTTCGACGCCTCGGCGAAGAGGTCGCGCATGCGGCTCGCGCCGACGCCGACGAACATCTCGACAAAGTCAGAGCCGGAGATCGAGAAGAACGGCACCTTCGCCTCGCCCGCAACGGCCTTGGCCAGCAGCGTTTTACCGGTACCGGGAGAGCCGACGAGCAGCGCGCCCTTGGGGATCTTTGCGCCGATGGCGGTGTATTTTTCGGGGTTGTGCAGAAAGTCGATGATCTCGACGAGCGATTCCTTCGCTTCGTCCTGACCGGCGACGTCCGCAAACGTCACGCCGGTGGACTTTTCCATGTAGACCTTGGCGTTCGCCTTGCCGACATTGCCGATGCCGCCGATCCCGCCCATGCCGCCGGACTTTTTCGTGATGAAGTTCATCAGCAGCATGAACGCGCCGACCATCAGCACCGTGGGCAGGATGTAGGTTACCATGAAGGCGAGAATCGGCGAGATGGGCGCCTGATAGGGCTTGGTGTAGGTCACGCCGTGCTCATCGCACAGGGTGATCAGATTTTCCGTCGCGTCGGGAATGATGGTGGTGAAGAGCGTATAGTTCTGATCATAGCGCTTGCCGTCGTCATCCGTGTAGGTAAAGCCGTCGACCGGCGTGATGGTGAAGACCGTGTCGCCGAATTCGATGGACTTGACCTTCCCCTCCTCCACGAGTTCGACAAGCTCGCTGTATGCGATCTCGCACGAAGACTCGGCGGTGCGGGCCTGATCGAGCATGACGGAGAGGTAGTTCACACCGATCGTCAGCAGCAGCGCCCATAGGACGATCGACCACATGCCCCCGCCGCGCCGGCGGTTCTTGTCGCCGCGATTGCGGTTGTTTCTGTTGTTTGGCTCCATGTTGTTCCTCCTGTCGGGAGACAGAAAAATGCGAAGATGCGCACTTTTTGAATTAGTGATTTCAACTATACCATATATAAGAAAATCGCACAAGTTTTCTACGGTGAATTTTCGATGAACTTTTGCTTTGCGCCCTCTTTATCTTGCCCTTGTTCTGTGTTATAGTTGCAATGGAGTATTCTATAAAAATTTGTCACAAGGAGAAATTTCTTTTATGGATAAGGAACGCAAGGAAAAGACCGCGCGCGTGCAGGACGCGGAGGCCGACGGCATCATCGAGGGCCGCAACGCCGTGATCGAAGCGCTGCGCGCGGGCACGACCATCGACAAAATTTTCATCCAGAAGGGCGAGACCGATAAGACGCTCGGCCACATCGCCTCGACCGCCCGCGCCGCGGGCGTGGTCGTCGTGGACGCGGACAAGCGCAAGCTCGACTTCATGTCCCGCACGCACGCCCATCAGGGCGTCATCGCGCTCACGAGCGTGCGCGAATATGTCAGTGTTGAGGATATTTTGAACATCGCGCGCGAAAAAGGCGAAAACCCCTTGATCGTCGTCTGCGACGAGATCTCCGACCCGCATAACCTCGGCGCGATCATCCGCACGGCGGAGTGCGCGGGCGCGCATGGCGTCGTCATTCCCAAGCGCCGCAGCGCGGGCCTCACGAGCATTGTCGCCAAGACGAGCGCGGGTGCGGTGAGCTATGTGCCCGTCGCGCGCGTGCCGAACATCCCCGCGCTTTTGGAGCAGCTGCAAAAAGAAGGCGTCTGGGTCTTCGGCACGGCGGCCGAGGGCACGAGCGACCTCTACTCCGCGGACCTCAAGGGCCCCGCGGCCATCGTCATCGGCAGCGAGGGCGACGGCATGACGAGACTGGTGCGCGAAAAGTGCGACTTCCTCGTCAGCATCCCGATGAAGGGTAAAATTTCGTCGCTCAACGCCTCCGCGGCGGCGGCCATCCTCCTCTACGAGGCGGTGCGCCAGCGCCTGGGGCAGTGACGGTAAAGAAGGAACGATATGGACCCCAAAGACCTTGAATTTGAAGAAACGCTCGCCGACTCCGAGCTGCTGCTGAAAAACACGGCCCGCAGCATGGATGAGGACGCGGAATTCACGCTCGAGAGCATTCTGGCCGAGTACGGCAGCGGCACGCCCGCCGCGCCCGAACCGGAAGAAAAAGAACCCGAGCCGCCGGCGGAAAAGAAACCGCCGACGAAGGTCGTCCCCCTGCCGAAAAAGGCGGAGGCGGCGAAAGAGAGCGTGGACGATACGGCGGACGGGACCGCCCGCATCCCCGTCATCCCCTTCCCCGGCGCGAAAAAGGCCGAAGAGCCGATAGAAGCCGAACCGGAAGAGGAAACGGACGCGGAAACCGAAGAAGAACCGCCGCAGGACGGCGAGCCGAAGTCCATGAGCTTGCAGGACATCCTGGCCCAGACCGTGCAGGAGGCGCTCTCCGAGCGCGAGGACACGATCATCGAGGAGGAGCCGCCGCGCCGCGGTTTGTTCTCCCGCCGCAAGATGCGCGACACCGAGCAGCTCTACGACGACGCGGAGGAGGAAGAGGACGAGGAAGAAGAGTTCGAAGAGCCTGAACCCGAGCTCCCCGAGCCGCCGCTGACCGAAACACTCTCCGACTACCGCGCCCAGCTTTCGGGCGCGACGAAGGCGCGCCGTGGGGCGGGTATTTTCACGCTTTTGCTGTGCGTCATGGCGGTGCTGGAGCATTTTTCCATCCTGCCGGAGGCGTACACCGCTGATCCGATGATCCGCGCGCTGCCGCTGCTGGCCGTCGAGGCCATCGTCTGCGCCATCGGCTGGCGCATTTTTGCGGGCGCGCTGCGCTCGCTCAAACAGGGAAAAGTCACGTCGGGCTTTTTGTCGATGCTTCTATGCCTTGTCACGCTGCTCGATACGGCACTCTATGCTTTTCTTCCCGCGCGCGCGGCGCTGTCGCTGCCGCTGCCGGTGCTGGGGGCGATGTCGGTCTACTGCGCGCTGCTGGGCGAAAGTCTGCGCCTGCACAGCATGTATGACACGTTCCGCATCGCGGCCATCGGCAATGCGCCGTATATCGTCACCGTGACGGCAGGGGGCGCGGCCAAGCGCGTGGGTCTGCCGGGCGGATTTTCGAATTCCGCGCGCGCGAACGACCCCTATTCCCGCTGGCAGAGCGTGCTGCTACCGGTCTTCCTCGCGGCGGCGGCTGCTTGCGTGGAACCTCTCGGTGATGCTCGCGAGTGCGAACCTGCTCGCGTTTCCGATGGTGTGCGCGCTGCCGCTCAAGCGCATCGCCGCGCGGCTTGCCAAAAGCGGCAGCGCCGTGGCGGGCTTTTCCGGCGCGGACGCCATCCGCCGGAGCAACTGCGTCATTCTGACCGACGGCGACCTGTTCCCGCCCGGAACGGTCACGCTCGGCGGGCTCAAAGTCTTTGGCGAGGAGAGCGGCAAGGTCATCTCCTACGCCGCGACGATGGCCCACGCGTCCGAAAGCGGCCTGAGCCGCCTTTTTGACAATCTTCTCGCCAGCGACGGCGGCTTCCGCGAGCAGGTCGAGGATGTCGACTTTTACGAAGAGGGCGGCGTCGGCGGCCGCATCCACGGCGAAACGGTGCTCTTCGGCACGGCGGGCTTTATGAGAAAGCGCGGCGTGAACCTGCCGCGCAACTTAGGCCTCAAGACCGGCGTGTTCCTCTCGGTCGACGGCACGCTGATCGCGGTGTTCGCCGTGAAGTACATGCCCGCGGAAAATGTCGACTGGGCGCTCCACGCCCTGCACCACAGCCGCATCACCCCCGTGCTCGCCGTGCGCGACGGCAACATCACCCCTGCGCTTTTAAAGCGCAAGTTCGGCACCGACGCGCGCGCGGTCTACCCCAAGCTCTCGACGCGCTTGGCGCTCTCCGAGCGCGGCGGCGGGCGGCCGTATGCGCTGCTCATGCGCGAGGGACTCATGCCGTATGCCGAGGTCGTGCTCGGCAGCAAGAGATTGTGTGCGTCCGCAAGGCGCTGCACGGTGCTTGCATTTTTAGCCGCCACGGCCTCGATGCTCCTTGCATTTTATTTAACTTTTGTCGGCGCATACAGCGTGCTCACGCCGTTTTCTCTGCTCATTTACGTACTTTTGTGGTCGCTCAGCGCGCTGGTCGACGCCCTGCTCAGCGATCGTTATTGACACTTCGAACGAAGAAAACGAAAATTTGCGGAAAAATATGGTTGTAATGGCGAGAAAAACATGATATCATTTCTGCATTGAGTATTATCCCATCTTATGGCGCGAGCCGATCTGGGATTTACGATTTTCGGAAGGAGACTGACCCATTATGAGTGCAAAAGACATCCGCAATATCGTGCTGCTTGGCCACAGCGGCAGCGGCAAGACCACCCTCGCTGAGAGCATGCTGTATCTCACCGGCGGCACGGACCGTCTGGGCAGAATTGCCGACGGCAACACCGTTTGTGACTACGATCCCGAAGAGATCCGCCGCCAGATCTCCATTTCTCTGGCCGTGGCTCCCGTGGAATACGACAGCTGCAAGATCAATGTGCTCGACGTGCCCGGCGGCTTCGACTTCGCCGGTGAGGTCGCGGAGGCCGTTCAGGCTGCCGACGCTGCCGTCATCGTCTGCTCGGCCAAGGCCGGCATGAGCGTCGGCGCGGAAAAGGCGTGGAAATATTGCGAGAAGAACTCTCTCCCCCGTCTGCTCTACATCTCCAAGACCGACGAGGAGAACTCCGACTACAACGCCGCGTTCAACACGCTGCGCGAGCGCTTCGGCAAGAACATCGCCCCCGTCGTCGCCCCCATCTGGGACGAGAGCAAGAAGGTCATCGGCATCATCGACGTGCTGCATAAGCGCGCATTCGAGTTCGGCCCCGGCGGCGGCCGCGTCGAGATCGAAGTGCCTGAGAACAAAAAGCCCGTGCTCGATGAGCTCTACGACGCGCTCAAGGAGTCCGTCGCCGAGACGAGCGAGGAATTTATGGAAAAGTTCTTCGCCGGTGAAGACTTCACCTATGCCGAGATGATCCATGGCCTGCGCCAGGGCGTTAAGGACCTGTCCCTCTTCCCTGTCGTGTGCGGCTCCGCCATTCAGGGCATGGGCACGCGCATCCTGATGGATACCATCGTCGAGCTTCTTCCCCAGCCGCAGGACGCCCGCGCCCTGATGGCCGAGAATGAGGACGGCGAGTCCTCCGAGTTCGTCGTCGCGCCCGGCGCACTGCCGACCGCGTTCGTCTTCAAGACCATTTCCGACCAGTACGGCAAGTATTCCTACGTCAAGGTGCTCTCCGGCTCCATCAAGCCCGATATGCCCATGGTCAACGCCCGCACCGGCGAGACCGAGAAGCTCGGCCGCCTGTACATCCCCAAGGGCAAGAAGTATACCGAGGTCAAGGAGCTCACCTGCGGCGACATCGGCGCCATCGCCAAGATGGACAAGGTCAAGACCGGCGACACGCTCTGCGAGCCGCGCAAGGTCGTCAAGATCGAGCCCATCCCGTTCGATGAGCCCTGCTACAGCGTCGCCATCGCGCCCAAGACCCGCGGCCAGGAGGATAAGATGGCTCAGGGCCTCAACCGCTTGAACGAGGAAGATCCGTCCTTCCGCGTCGTCAACAACGCCGAAACGCACCAGATGGTCGTCTCCGGCGTGGGCGACATCCAGATCGACGTGCTCGTCAACAAGCTCAAGAGCCGCTTCGGCGTCGAGGTCGTGCTCGACACGCCGCGCGTGCCCTACCGTGAAAAGATCCGCAAGACGGTCTCCAAGCAGGGCCGTCATAAGAAGCAGACCGGCGGCAGCGGCCAGTTCGGTGACGTTTGGATCCGCTTCGAGCCCAACGAGGAGAGCGAAGAGATGGTCTTTGCCGAGGAAGTCTTCGGCGGCAGCGTCCCCAAGAACTTCTTCCCCGCGGTCGAAAAGGGTCTGCGCGAGGCCTGCGTCCACGGCCCGCTCGCGGGTTATCCCGTCGTGAACCTCAAAGCCGTCCTTTATGATGGCTCCTATCACCCGGTCGACTCGTCCGAGATCGCGTTCAAGACCGCGGCGAACCTCGCCTACAAGGCAGCCATGCCCGAGGCGTCCCCGGTCCTGCTCGAGCCGGTGTGCGAGCTCAAGGTCACGGTGCCCGACCAGTACATGGGCGATATCCTCGGCGATCTCAACAAGCGCCGCGGCCGCGTCATGGGCATGACCCCGACCGGCAACGGCGAGCAGGTCATCGAGGCCGAGTGCCCCGAGGCAGAGCTGATGAGCTACGCCATTGACCTGCGCTCCATGACCCAGTCCCGCGGCTCGTTCGTGATGCACTTCGTGCGCTACGAGCAGTGTTCCGCCGACGCACAGGCGAAGGCTGTCGCTGCCGCGAAGGCGATGCAGGAAGCGGAATAATTGCTTCTGCACAGCAGAAAATAAGTAAAAAGAGAGGGCTTCTCGAAAGAGAAGTCCTCTCTTTTTCCGCGCATGGCGCGGAGGGGGAGCAGCCCGAAGAGGCTGCGGCTTTTCCCCACACCGTGTGGGGCTGCGGATAAGGGGGATA
>OOCC01000457.1_pt1 | contig 10961 bp, 10 predicted proteins | sample 1670971 | NCBI WGS metagenome assembly OOCC01 (sample SAMN06348109, study PRJEB24527) | human gut metagenome | biome: human gut; feature: ankylosing spondylitis patient; material: feces | host: Homo sapiens | place: China | collected 2015-10
ACATCGGCATCGCAAAGGCCACCAAAAAAGCCAGCGCAGCAGTTGAGGCACACGCCCCGGTGCTGCTGGCCGATGGCAAAGTGAAGCCCATCGCCAAGGTGGACGGCAGTAATCCGCTGTCCGTTACTGGGCTGTACGGCATCACCGCAGACAGCGCAGCGGCAGACGAGGAAGTGCCCATCTATCTGACGGGTGAGTTTTTCGCCGACGGTCTGGCGCTGCCTGAGGGCGTAAAAGCAACAGACGTTGAAGTTGCTCTGCGCAATCTGGGCATCTTCCTGAAGTGAGTAGGAGGTAACAACAACTATGGCTAACGAAATCAGTATCTATGAGCCTCGGTATCTGGCCGAGGTCGTGCGCACCACTCCCCCGGTACGCACTTTCTTCCTGGACAACTATTTCACCAACGTCAAGACCTTTGCCACCAAGAGCGTGGACATCGACGTGGTGAAGGGCGACCGCCGCATGGCTTCCTTCGTGCATCCTCTGGTCGGCGGCCAGGTACTCAAGAATGAGGGCTACCAGACTGAGAGTTTTACTCCGCCCCTGATTAACCCTATGACCGTCACCACCGCAAACGACGCTTTGGAGCGTATGCCGGGCGAGGATCTGTATTCCGGCATGACCCCCGAAGAACGCGCCGCCAAGCAGCTGATCGAGGACTACCAGCGTCTGAACGATGCTGCAACCCGCCGCGAGGAGTGGATGGCAGTGCGCACCATCATGGACGGCCAGATTCCTGTCGTCGGCCCCGGCGTGAACAAGGTAATCGACTTCGGTTTCACCAACAAGGTGAAGCTGGAAGGTACGAAGAAATGGGGCGCATCTGCCGCTAAGCCTCTGGATGACCTGGAGGACTGGGTGGATCAGGTGCTGGAAAATGGCTTTGCCAACGTGGATCATGTTGTCATGGGCAAGACCGCTCTGCGCAACTTCCTGGCCGACACCAACGTGCAGAATATGCTGGACAACCGCCGCATCGAACTGGGCATCATCAACCCCAAGGATCTGCCCAACGGCGCACGCTATATCGGCCACCTGAGCAAGCCTAGTCTGGACATCTACACCTACGGTGAGGTTTATCTGGACGACTGGACCGATCCTTCTGCGCCCGTTACCAAGCGGCTGGTGGATGACAATAAGATTGCTCTGCTGCCCTCCAACCCGAACTTCATGCGTGCTTACGGCCTGACTTCCTACATCGATGACAGCAAGCGCACTATCACCGCTCAGACCAACCGCCTGCTGCGCACCTATGTGAAGCATGGTCCCGACCGCATGATCCTTGAGCTGCAGACCAGTCCGCTGACCATCCCCGACAAGGTGGACAGCTGGCTGGTTGCTACCGTCTGCTGATACGGGAAGGAGCGCGGATATGCTGGACGTTGACCAGAACTACGGCACACCAGAAACCCCGAAACCGTTTCCTACGTTCAAAGACTGCGTTGCACAGGATGTGCAGAACGTAATCTTCAACCCGAATGAGTTTGCGGAAGAACGGTACATAGATGATAAGCTGATGCTCTGTATCACGCAGCACCCCGGCGTACTTGAACGTCCGGCTCACTGGGAAGGCGGAGCAAAACAGTCCTTTGACCAGGGTATGTACAAGGCCGACCTGCTGCTTTTTGTAAAGCAGAAAGACTACGGCCCCATGCCGAAGAGCGGCAAGCAGATCACCTTGGACAAGAAACGGATCTACAACATCAAATCCTGCTCCCTGAAAGCGGGTATGTATCGCATGGAACTGGAAAGGGTGAGGTAAGTTGGCATACTTCCATACCAACTATGATGCTTCCAACCTGACGGTCTCCGTTGATGACGCGGAAGTGACCCGCGCTCTTGGAGTACTGGGAAACAAAACCCCGGCGGCGTTGAAGGTGGCCGTAAACACAACGGCCAGGCAGACGCGCAAGCTGATGCTGACCGAAGTGAAGAAGCGCTACGACCTGAATGCGGCGGGTAGACGCATGATCGAAGATCTGCGCCAGCGCCAGAAGGCCACCAACCGGCGGCCTACCGCTATCCTTGCCATTATGAAGAACGACCCCGGCGCATTCCGGGCAGACCTGGGCTATTTCAGAACCAGCCCCACAAAGCCCTTCATGGGTCCGTCTGTCCGCAATGCGCCGCCCGTTTTTCGGGCGCACGTCCTGAAAGGCAGTCCGATGATTGCTCTGGGCGGCACCAGCGATAAGAGCAAGGGCTTCTTGGTGCAGTTCAAGTCGAAGCATATCGGCATGGTACAACGTCAGCTCGGAGTGCCTGCGGATAAGGACTACACGGAGAGCGGCAAGAAACGTTGGAAACCGAACGAGAAGCTGGCAACACTGTCCAGCCCTTCCGGCTCTGCGATGCACCATACCGTGTGGGAGATGCAGGAGCAGACGGTGGAGCAGATGCTGCAGCAGAACACGGAACGGCGCGTCCGGCAACTGATCGCCAATGCAAAACGAAAGGGCGTGATCTGATATGGCTGAAAAAATCACCGGCTATACCAGCGAAATGTGCCAGCAGGCCATGATTGACGAGTTGAAGGAACTGTTCCGGGATATGAAGTTCAAGGGACAGGAGAGCGAAAAGCCGCTGAAGATCTTCAAGCAGTTTATCCCATCCCCGACCGATGATGACGACGATGTGGATACAAATGAATCCAACTTCCCGTGCATCATCGTATCGAGAACGAGCGGCGAGGTGGTGAACGAAAAGGATCCGCAATTGGTCCTTTTGCAGCTTATCATCTGCTGTTATGACCCGGAAACAGACCGGCAGGGATATGAGGACACCGGAAACATCATCGAAGCCATCATGCAGCACTTCAAGCGGAAGCCTGTGTTTGGCGAGGCTTTCAAAGTGGGATATCCCCGCAAATGGGAGCTTTCGGATGATGACATGGACTTCTACTACTGGGGCATCGTCAACCTAATCTGCGAAACGCCCAACACCCTGAAAAACGAAGAAGTGGAGGCTTTGATATGAGCATCGAAAAGACCGAAAAGAAAACCGAGGCTGCGAAGGAAGTGCAGCCTGTGACGGAAACCACCGGCGCTGCGGCGTACTGTGGGCCGACCGTCAAGGGCATTGCCCCACAGTACACCGTATTCGTGGATGGCCTGCCCGAAAAGCTGAAAGAAAAAGTGGAGCAGGTGCCGTTCCTGAAGGCGCTGATCGTTCCGCTGGACAAGCTCGCAGAAATGCGCGTGAAGATCGAACAGGACGGCACCAGAGAGAACATTCTCTACAAGAAGGCCGCCGACCTGATGAAGTAAGGAGGATATGACAAATGGCTATTTCTCATGGTTTTAACAAAACCGAGGCCGCAACCAGCGTTTCCGCGCCGGTATCGGTCAACTCTGGCCTTCAGGTCATCGTGGGTACCGCCCCGGTCAACCTGCTGGCTGACCCTGCAGCAGCGGTAAACACTCCGCTGCTGGCGAATACCTTCAAAGAGGCGGCCGCCGCAGTCGGCTACTCTGACGATTTCGCAAAGTATACCCTGTGCGATGCAATCAGCGCCAGCTTTCAGGTGATGGGTGTTGCTCCTGTTGTCCTGATTAACGTTCTGGACCCTGCAAAGCACACCACGGAGATGAAAACCAAGAGCGTGCAGGTGAACGATGGTGTTGCCGAGATCGGGGAAACCGGCATTCTGCTGGGCACTCTGGTGGTGAAGAAAGAGACCACCGCACTGGTGGCGAATGAGGACTATACCGCCAGTTTCAACGATGACGGCACTGTGAACATTGCCATTGTCACCGGCGGTAAGGGCGACGGCGCTACCGCGCTGACCGTGACCGGCTCTATTCTGGATCCTACCAAGGTGACGGCAGCCGACATCGTTGGCGGCGTGAATGCCTCCACCGGCGCGGAAACCGGTCTGGAAGTTGTGCGTCAGGTGTTCCCGAAGCTGGGCATGGTGCCCGGCATTATTCTGGCACCCCGCTTCTCCAAGGATCCTCTGGTGTGCGCTGCCATGCAGGCCAAGTGCCGCAAGATCAATGGCGTGTTCGATGCAGTGTGCTACATTGACATCGACAGCAGCACCACCGGTGCAAAGAAGTACACCGATGCGGCCGGGCAGAAGGTGAAGCAGGGCGCTACCTCCCGTGAGGCATACGCCCTGTGGCCGTATGGCAAGATCGGCACCGCAATTTACAGCGGAAGCGCTCTGGCGGCGGCAGCCACCGTGTACAACGACAGTCTGTACAACGACTGCCCGAACGCCAGCCCGTCCAACGTGAGCGTGCCCATCTCCGCAGCTTGTATGGAAGATGGCACGGAAGTGCTGATGGATCAGGAGCAGGGCAACGTCCTGAACGAGCAGGGCGTGGCAACCTTCATCCGCTCCGGCGACTTTGTGGTCTGGGGCAATGAGACCTGCTGCTACCCGAAGAACACCGACCCGAAGGACGCTTTCCTCTGTGTCCGCCGCTTCTTCAACCATACCTGGACGCAGTTTGTTCTGAGCAACCAGAGCAAGCTGGACAAGCCCATGAACAAGAAGCGCCTGCAGTCCATCATCGACAGCGAGAACATGAAGGGCAGCGTGTATGTTTCTACCGAGGTCTGCGCCAGCTACAGCATGAAGGCGGACCCTGACCGCAACACCGCCGCAGAGCTGGTGGCAGGCCATTACAGCTTCTACCAGTATTGCACTCCCTACCCGCCGTTCAAGCAGATCAACAACACCATGGAGTATGAGGCCGGCGCACTGGCTTCTGCTCTGTCTCTGTAAGGAGGATGAACTATGGCTCTGAATATTTCCAGTGATCTGGTTCCCCAGGTCATCAATGACTATAATGCCTACACCGAGGATGACCTGCTGATCGGTCTGGCGGATGAAGTCACCCTGCCCAAGATCAAGAACAAGACCACGACCGTGAACGGCATGGGCATTGCGGGCGATGTTGATTCGCCTGTGCCCGGCCAGTTTGAATCCATGGAGGCTACGCTGAACTGGAACACCATGTACAGCTACGCCACCAAGATGATGAACCCCAACAAGAACATCCAGATCACCCTGCGTGCTGCTATGCAGAACGACAACAAGAACGGCGGTTACACCTACAAGGGTCTGCGCGTTGTTCTGGGCGGTCGCCCCAAGGAACTGGATCCCGGCAAGCTGAAGCGTGCCGACACCATGAGCAGCACCACCACGCTGGAAGTGACCCGTTATCTGATGGAGGTTGACGGCCAGACCGTCATTGACATCGACAAGTTTGCAGGCCGCTACTATGTGGATGGCGAGGATATGCGTGCCGAGATCAACGCTCTGATCTAAAGCCTGATACATGATGAAGTCAGCCGTCCCAAGGGTGGGGCGGCTGATTCTTTTTAACGAGAAAGGAAACAGCAATGGAGAATATCGTGAAGTTCGGCAAGCCCTACAAGTTTGAGGGCGAGGAGTACGACAGTCTGGACCTGTCCGGCATGGCGAAGATGACCGTGCAGGATCTTGTGGATGTGCAGAAGAAACTTTCCGGTGAACTGGCATCTCTGGCCGCAATGGAGGCTACCACCTCTTTCGCACAGGAAATGGCCGTCAAGGCCACCGGCAAGCCCGTGGAGTTCTTCAAACTCATGCCCCGCGGCAAAATCAAGCTGGTACAGACGGCGGTGCTGAACGCAATGGACAGCAACCAGAAGGCCGAGGAAGTCAAGGCGCAGCTGAAATCTCATGCCCTGAAATTCGCTGCGCCCTACACCTACGAGGGCAGCGAGAAGAACGAACAGAAAGGCCAGACCTTTGAAGGCATCGACCTGTCCGGCGTGGGCGAACTGAACACCATGAGCGAATCGACGGCGGAAAACCGTCTGGTGGCTGCCGGCTTCAACCCGGTGAACACTGGCCGCAATTACCTGTACTGCTGCATCATTGCCAGCATGGGCACCGGCTATCCGGTGGATTTCTTTGCTGGTCTGCCGCTGTGCGAGGCAGTAAAGCTGCGCGATGCTGTGGACGCTGATTTTTTCGAGTAAAGGGCGGGGCGAAAGGGCTTAGGAAAGCGGCTATCCAGCTGTCCATTGCCACGCACTCCAACATGACCGATTTGCTGCACCTGCCACGGCGGGAACTGGTAAATCTGTGTAACGAGGTGTCGGACGTATGGCGGGAAATGGAGCATTAGATCTTAGCATCCGCATCATGGGCAAAGTGGATCCATCCCTGGCGAAAACCATAAGTCAGGTGAAGGGTCTGACTGGCTCGTTGGCGGGAGAGATGCGAGGCGTAAACTCCCTGGCATCCACGGTCACAAATGTGCTGGGCGTGGTCGGAAAAGCTGGTCTTGCACTTGGCGCAACGCTGACGGGTGCTGTTGCCGCAGGCATTCAGAAAACCACAAACGAGGCTGTAAAGCTGGAAGCACAGATGGCACCGGTCATGCGTTATGTGGACGGCCTTGCAGACAGTTCAGGCAAAGCGTCCGACCAGATGTCCGAAAATGGAAAGACCTATGCGCAAAACTATGCCGATATGGAGAACTACATCCAGCGGCTTAGCATGGAGATTCCGAGAACCACGGAACAACTTTCCACCATGAGCGCGGCTCTGGGTCAGTCTGGTAAGGGCGTTGACGAACAGACCACAAGCGGCATCCTGCGCGACACGGCCGTGGCCGCTACGGCTATGGATCTGGAAGACCGGACGGCCGGTGACTATATGGCCAAGTGGGAAGTTTCGTTCACAAAAAAGGACGAGAACGGAAACAAAGTCAATTACAGCCACGATGACGTTATGCGCCTGATGAACCAGATCAACTACCTGGGCGCAAACAATGCGACGACCGCCGCAGAAATCGCATCCAGCGTGAACAAATCGGCTTCTGTTGGCCAGCTGGCCGGTGTGGATCCATCGACTACAGCAGCCATTGCTACGGCAATGCAGGCTACCGGTGTTGACACGGAACGCACTGGTACTACGATTTCCAGAATCTACACCAACATCTCAAAGGGCGATAGCGCAACCAAGGCCCAAAAGGAGATGTGGGCAACGCTGGGATTCTCGGCATCTGGTGTGGCAAAGTCGATGCAGGAGGACGGAACAGGGACGCTGCAGAAAGTCTTTGCGGCTATCAATCAGCTGCCGGACGAAAAGAAGCTGGCCACACTGAACGTTCTGTTTAACCAGTGGGCGGTGGAAGGTGCAGCGAAGGTTACGAATAATCTTGACCTGCTGGAAAAAACGCTTTCTGAAGTGAGCGATGCAAACTACGACAACTACAAAAACAGTATGGAGCGTGAGTTTGCTATCAACAGCGGGACGCAGGAAAGTCTTGACATCATGCGCACCAATGCCAGAACGGTTCTGATGCAGGACGTTGGTGAGGCTTTCTTGCCCGCCCAAAAGGAACTGACCCGGATCCAGCTGGACTTCTACAAGGAGATCGACGAAAGCCTACCGGACTTGTCCAACCTGGTAACGTCGGTACTGCCGCTGCTACGCAATGCAGTGAACGGAATCGGGGACGCCGCAAAGGCGGCGCTGCCGTGGATACAGAAAGGCATCGACTACACAGCAGAGCATGGGTCGGAAGTGGCAGGAGCCATTACGGCCATTGTTGCGGCGCTGGGAGCCATGAGCCTTGCACCCGCGGCGTACAGCGCCGGAAGCACGCTGCTGTCCACGGTGGGAAACATCGTGATCGGAGGAAAGCCGAGCGGAGCGCCCGGCGGAACTTTCGGCGGCATCACGGTCAGAAACCTGCTGGGTGCATTGACCCCCACAAGCCTGATCCAGAAAACGGTGAGCGGCGCGGCATTTGCCGGGTCGAATGCCGGAATGTTCGCAGAAAATGCAAAGTACGGTGCACAGATGGCTGGCATCGGAGCACAGCAGCCAGCAACGCGCCTGGGCAAGATCGGGCAGACGTTGGACGGCGCTGGCGTGGGCATCTGGGCAACAATGAAGAACTTCAAGGGACTGCGCAGCGGAACCAAGAAGGGACAGACCGGCTTTGTAAATGACGTTCTGGAAGCCAGCACGAACGGCGGTGTGCTCGGTCTGCTGAAAAACTCTGGACCCGGAAAGTACGTCACGGGTGTAGGCAGCGCTATAAGCGCACTGGGCAACACGGCCATCGGCAGCGGATTCGTAAAGGCGGGCGGCGTTGCAAAGCAGATCCTGTCCGGCATAGCGGGACCGAAGGGCATCAACTTCCCCGGCATCTTTGCCGGAATGAAATCCTTTGGCGGAGCAACCTTGTCTACGATGGGCGGACTTGGAAAGTCTGCACTCGGAAATATCGGAAAGGCCGGAGTGGGGATCCTCGCAAAAACGGGCATCGTACAGCCAGGCAGAGGTAGAGCGCTCTGGCGTATGGCAACCAGCACGGTCGGCATGAACGGTCAGGATGCTCTTGCGCAAATGGGGTATATCTTTAGCCAGACGAAAGGCCCGGCAATTCTGGCGAACGCCAAAAACAAGGTGGTCGGCGGCGCAACAAAGCTGGCAGGCGGTGCAATCGGTACGGTCAAAAACGTTGGTCAGTTCGCTGGCGCGGGGTTGAATGTGCTGGGTTCTACCGTTGGCCCGGTGGCTGCGAAGCTGGGCGGCGGCTTTGTGACGCTGCTTGGAACGTTTGGACCGGTCATTACCGGTCTGGGCACGATGATCGCGGTGGTTTCCTTACTGGGAGACCATTTCGAGGACATCAGAAATATTGTCGGCACGGTATTTGGCGAAGGCGGCCTTGCCGTGTTCGACAAGTTTACCGGCAAAATCGCGGGTATCGGAGACCTCGCAAAGCAGGTGTTTGGTCAACTCTCCACCCCGGAGGGATTGCAGAGCATTCAGGAAAAACTATCCGGTTTCAGCATCGGAGGGCTGAACCTTGGCGACGTATTCGGCGCAATGACCCCGGCTATCCAGACGGTCATGCCGCTGGTCCAGTCCTTTGCCGGTGTGTTCTCCCAGATCGTGGATCTGGGCGTGAACCACATAAAGCCGGTGCTGACGGAGATATTCGGGTTTGTTGTCAACGAGGGCATCCCGGCGGTTATACCGCTGCTGTCCACGGTGGTAAGCCTGGTGGGCACTACGCTGGTCAATGCCATCAAGGTGGCGGTAGACGTTGTGGGCAAGGTCCTGCCGGTGGTAGAGCCTGTGATCCTGGGTGTCATCGGATTTTTGAAGCAGATAGCTACCGTTGGTGTGAAGGCGGTCAACTTCATCATTGGAGCGCTGAACAAGATCCAGCTTAAAATCCCGGAAACACTGTTCGGCATCCCCGTCCCGGTCATCGGCGGCAAGTCTTTCGGCTTCAACCTCTCGCCCGTGTCCGTACCGGCGTTCGCCAACGGCGGCATGACGAAGGGACCGTCCATCGCTGGCGAGGCTGGTACGGAAGCAGTCATCAGCTTCCGGCGCGGCGTCCGGGAGAAGAACGTGGATACATGGCTGACGGCTGGCAAGATGCTGGGCGTTGGTCTGGACGACCTGCTGGAACTGCCCGGCAGAAAGCCGAAGATGTTTGCAGATGGCGGCTTTACGGACGAAGGCACCAACCTGATCGACTTCCGCAAGGCACAGCGGCAGCAGCGGTTTAACCAGATCGCACAGAGTTTTGGCACTATGTTCCCGTCCGTTGCGGCGGGCATGGTGCTGGGTTCTGACGCTGGTGTGGCGTTCAGCCGCGTAACGGAGTTTGCGAACTATGCGGTGGATGGCTTGGAAGCGCTGGCAGCCGTGCAGGCTCCTGCCGTGACGGACGACCAGAGCAAGATCGTCCAGAACGTGAATACCGGAATCGGCAAGGTGGTCACTGGTGCCCAGACCATCCTTGCAAATGAAAATGCTCAGAAGGTCATCCGGTTCATCCGGGGAGCGGACGTAGAGAAAGCGCAGCTTGAATATGCCGCAAACCCCGACCACTACGACCTGAGCAACGTAGACTTCTTCCCGACAGTCTACGGTACAGGCGTGCCGGAGCAGGACCTTTCCATGCTGGCAGACCTGCAGGCGTCCCAGCAGAACGTGGTGGAACTGCCGTCCATCGGCGGAGGCGGCACCTCTGACGGAAACTCCGGCAGCTCTGGCGGCGGCGGGGGCACAAGCTACCAGCGCACCTACACCAGCAGCTCCGGCAACACCTACGTCTATGCACCGAACTTCACAGTCTACGGCGGCATGAGCGCGGACGAACTCCGCGAACTGCTGGATGAAGGCTATGAGAAGTTCTGCGAGTACATGGAACAGTACGAACATGAAACGAGGCGCAAGAACTATGGCACTTGATTACACAACGAAGTCCGGCGATACATGGGACCTGATTGCGCTGAACGTGTACGGAAGTGAGCTGAAAGCCGACTGGCTGATGCAGAACAACCCTGAACTGATCCACATCGTCCGGTTCGATTCCGGCACTGTGCTGTCAACACCTGAACTGCCTGAAGAAAAGAGCGGCGACCTGCCGCCCTGGAAAGCAGGTGCGTGATGGTACTGACAGCAGTGAGACCCAAAGGCCGTGAGGCGGCGATCCGGCTGAAATACGAAAAAGCTGATATTACAGCCCGGATCGAGAATGATGTGGAGAGCTTTCATTACACGGATGTGGCTGCATCCCAGAGTGACAGCATGAGCATTACCATCAACGCCCGCGACAGCAGATGGAAGAACGCATGGATGCCGGAGAAGGGCGTAAAGCTCTATCCGACCATCGTAGTCAAAAACTGGGGAATCGGCGGTATCGGAAACTACAACCGCGATTACAGCGCCGAGTGCGGCGCTTTTGTGCTGGATGACCTGGACTTTTCCGGTGCCCCGGACACGCTGACCATGGGCGGCGTGGCGAAACCGAACGACAGCAGCTTCAGCGAGAGAAACCGTACATTCACATGGAAGAAAACCAGCGTGAAGAAAATTGCAGAAGCCATTGCAGGGCGGTACAAGCTGGAACTGAAGTTTGAAGGCGACGACCACGACATTGATGCAAAGGAACAGGACGCTACGGACAGTGCGTTTC
>OOCC01000464.1_pt1 | contig 10825 bp, 10 predicted proteins | sample 1670971 | NCBI WGS metagenome assembly OOCC01 (sample SAMN06348109, study PRJEB24527) | human gut metagenome | biome: human gut; feature: ankylosing spondylitis patient; material: feces | host: Homo sapiens | place: China | collected 2015-10
GCGGATTACAGAAAAAAATCTCCAAGCATGCCCTGTTCTGCCTGACCTGCTGCTGGTTATCAGAATTACCAAAGGTGGACGAAATGCTTTTCCGCTATATCCGGAAGGCCATAAACTCTCCTCATTCCATCGAAACCAACTTTGCCGATCCTGATGTGCTGGAGCTTGCGAAAATCTATAAAAGAGTAGATGGAGAACGAGTACACCTCATGCAGTTCGTCCGTTTCCAAAAAGCTGCGGACGGAACTTTCTTTGCAGCCGTAGAGCCTCAATTCAACGCACTGCCACTGGCTGTGGATCATTTCAAAGACCGTTTTGCCGACCAGCGTTGGCTCATTTATGATGTGAAGCGACAATATGGATATTACTATAATCTGACGGAGATGGAAGAAGTAACATTTGAAGACCCCCGCCAAGCGCATCTGGTCACAGGAATGCTAAATGAAACATTGATGGACAATGATGAGAAATTGTTTCAGAAACTTTGGAAAACATATTTCAAGTCCATTTGCATCAAAGAACGTTGGAATCCCAGAAAACACCGGCAAGATATGCCTGTCAGATATTGGAAATATCTGACGGAGAAACAATAAACAGTTCTTCCGGATATCCCACATCTACCAAAAACAAGGCATGTCCCGGAACAGAACTCCCGGCACTACAACGATCTTTATCCTCTATCACTTTCCTGAACTCATCCACAGTCATTTTACCACGTCCCACTTCTACCAACGTACCTACCACAGCCCTTACCATATTCCGTAAAAAACGGTCAGCTTTAATAGTAAATACCCATTCTGTCCCGCTCACCTGCGTCCATTCAGCATGCATAATCCGGCAATTATTCGTCTTCACATCAGTATGCAATTTACTGAAACTGGTAAAATCAGTATAATCAAACAATACACGGGCAGCCTCATTCATTTTCTCAAAATCCAATGAATTAAAAAGCCTCCAGGCATAGTGACGGTTAAACGGATCTTTCCGGGTAGTCACATAATACTTATAAGTACGATAAGTCGCGTCAAAACGGGCATGCGCATCATCCTTCACCCGCTTCACATCGTAAACCGCTATATCGGAAGGAAGCAAGCGATTCAATTTCTCCGTTATCTGAACACAATCCAACTCCTGGTCATAATCAAAATGCGCGACCATGAGACGTGCATGCACGCCGGCATCAGTACGTCCTGCTCCCACTACCTCTATTTCTTGACGGAGAAAAGTAGAAAAAGCACGCATTAATGTTTCCTGTACACTGTCACCATTGGGCTGAATCTGCCAACCGTGATAATTTGTCCCATCATAAGCCAAATATATGAAATACCGCATCGTAAAGCCTCTAACCAAGTGAAAATTCAATAATTCAGCGGGCTGTTATATGAAAACATCCCTGTTTCAACTCATATTTAATATAGCATTTGTCCGATTTCCGAAGATCACGGAGTACCTCGGCCAATACCAACTTCAGCGTATCCGGACTAACATCCTGCATAGGACGTCCATCCGGATCTTCCACTTTACAAAACCGACGGTAACTGACATCGAAAGTTGTCCCAAAAGCATGAGCTGAATTAGCAGAAGCATTTCCATTGCGACGACGAAGACGTTTCACATCATCTGCCGTACGAAGTACAGAAGTAACAATGATTTGATTAGGATTCAATCCTTTGCAACTCAATGAATCCAAAAAATTGGCTCCTATTGTATCCAATAACGCACTAGCTTGCGGAATCAGAAAAGGAATGGAGTGAGTCAGCGAATCCATGGCATAACGCTCACAGGGTTTTATCTGAACCAATTTGCCACCCAGCCCCTCTGCTTCCGAACGAGAAGCCAACGGACGAATTCCTATTTTCTTCGCCACACTGAGATGAGTATCATTCAAATCACCGAAACTACGTTTATAGCTAATTACACCTTTTATATTATGAGGCTCGTTCATCTTCATGGACATATCTTTTTCCTTGCAACCGGAAGAAACTGTCAAGGAAAACAAAAGTGACAATAGCGTGCAACATGCACCTTTCATACAATTCATAATCTAACTATCTTTTCAAATTCCTCGCAAAGATAGATTAAAATCCTTTTTCTGAAAAAGCTTATGCAAATAAATTGCCCGGAAAATAAGAACAATGAAAACCTTTCATTAAATTTGCACCCTATAAACAAGTACGTAAAGTACCTAAACTAGTTAAATGATAGAAAAACATATAGTTTTAGAGGATATTGATCCTGTGATATTTTATGGCGTAAACAACGTCAATATGAAAATGATACAAGCTTTGTATCCCAAATTAAAAATTGTGGCACGTGGAAATGTCATCAAAGTATTGGGAGACGAAGAGGAAATGTGTGCTTTTGAAGAGAATATATTGGCATTGGAAAAGCATTGCGCCCAGTATAATTCACTGAAAGAAGAAGTGATTTTAGATATAGTGAAAGGTCGTTCACCCCAAATAGAGAAAACAGGGGATACTATTGTATTCAGTGTAACAGGAAAACCGATCGTCCCCCGTAGTGAGAACCAATTGAGGCTGGTACAAGAATATGAGAAGAACGATATGCTGTTCGCTATCGGTCCCGCAGGTTCAGGAAAGACATACACTGCTATCGCCCTTGCTGTCCGTTCCCTGAAAAACAAAGAAATCAAAAAAATTATTTTGAGCCGTCCGGCTGTGGAGGCAGGAGAAAAACTCGGATTTTTACCCGGTGATATGAAAGATAAGATTGACCCTTATCTACAACCACTATATGACGCATTACAAGATATGATTCCCGCCGCCAAGCTAAAAGAATATATGGAATTGAATGTGATTCAAATAGCCCCATTGGCATTTATGCGCGGACGCACCTTGAATGATGCTTGAGTGATATTGGACGAGGCTCAAAATACCACCACCCAGCAAATTAAGATGTTCCTCACCCGTATGGGGATGAACACCAAAATGATTGTAACAGGTGACATGACACAGATAGACTTACCATCTTCACAAACTTCGGGATTGATACAAGCACTAAAAATTCTGAAAGGCGTGAAAGGAATCAGTTTCATCGAACTCAACAAGAAGGACATTGTACGGCACAAACTGGTTACCCGCATTGTGGAAGCATACGAGAAGTTTGAAGAAAAACAGAAAACCCTTCATTCATGTCATTCTGAACGAAGTGAAAAATCTGAAAACATAAAACGAATTTATTGATTTTAATTATAAATAAAGACATGAGTAAAGCATTAACAAGAACAGACTTTAACTTTCCGGGACAGAAAAGTGTGTACCACGGCAAAGTGCGTGATGTATACAACATCAATGACGAAAAGTTAGTAATGGTAGCTACCGACCGTATCTCCGCATTCGACGTAGTTCTGCCTGAAGGTATTCCCTACAAAGGACAAATGCTGAACCAGATTGCAGCCAAATTTCTGGATGCAACTACCGACATCTGCCCCAACTGGAAAATGGCGACTCCAGATCCTATGGTTACCGTAGGAGTTATGTGTCAAGGTTTTCCTGTGGAAATGATTGTCCGTGGTTACCTGTGCGGTAGCGCATGGCGTGCTTACAAAAACGGCGTTCGTGAAATCTGTGGTGTAAAACTTCCCGAAGGAATGAAAGAAAACCAGAAATTTCCCGAACCAATCATTACTCCAACCACTAAAGCCGAAATGGGCCTGCATGACGAAGACATCTCTAAGGAAGAAATTCTGAAACAAGGTCTGGCCACTCCCGAAGAATACGAAATATTGGAAAAGTATACATTGGCTCTGTTCAAACGCGGTACTGAAATCGCTGCAGAACGCGGACTGATCCTGGTAGATACCAAATACGAATTCGGTAAACACAACGGCACTATTTACCTGATGGATGAGATCCACACTCCGGATTCAAGCCGTTACTTCTATTTGGAAGGTTATGAAGAACGCTTTGCAAAAGGCGAACCTCAAAAACAACTTTCTAAAGAATTCGTACGCGAATGGTTGATGGAAAATGGTTTCCAAGGCAAAGAAGGACAACAAGTTCCCGAAATGACCCCGGAAATCGTTAATTCTATCAGCGAACGCTACATGGAACTGTTCGAGCACATCACCGGCGAAAAATTTGTGAAAGCAGACACTGAAAATATCGCCGCACGTATAGAAAAGAACGTAACCGAATACTTGAAATAAATAAAAATGAAAAATTAAAGATTAAAAGACAGGTACAGGAATCTATCCTCCATCCTCTCCTTTTAATCTTTAATTTTCAATTTTAATCAAACATGAACTACCCACAAGAAAAAATCAAGCCTTACAACGCTGACGAAAAGAAAAGCGTCCAAGTAGAGAAAATGTTCGACAACATTGCCCCTGCTTACGACCAGTTGAATCATGCCCTTTCATGGAACATTGACAAAAGCTGGCGCCGCAAAGCCATCAACTGGCTGGAACCTTTTCACCCGCAACACATAATGGATGTAGCCACCGGAACGGGCGATTTTGCCATTCAAGCCTGTCAGACACTTCACCCCCAAGAGCTGATAGGTACCGATATATCCGAAGGCATGATGAATGTGGGACGTGAAAAAGTAAAAGCCGCCGGACTGGACAGCCGCATCTCTTTCGCTAAGGAAGACTGTACAGCACTCACCTTTCCCGACAAACGCTTTGACGCTATTACCGTAGCATTCGGTGTACGCAATTTCGAAGACCTTGACAAAGGACTCCGCGAAATGCACCGCGTACTGAAAGACAACGGAAAACTAGTCATTTTGGAACTCTCCGAACCCGACTGGTTCCCCATGAAACAGCTATATGCTGTCTATTCTAAAATAGTCATCCCCACTTTGGGCAAGCTACTCTCTAAAGACCGTAGTGCCTACACTTACCTGCCGCAATCCATCAAAGCCTTTCCACAAGGCGAAATAATGACAGACATTATCCGTAAAGCCGGATTCAATCAGGTGAGTTTCAAGCGGTTGACACTAGGTATCTGTACGCTTTATTTAGCAACGAAATAATTTAAAGTATAGAGTTTTATGAAAAAATATGGTTTGATAGGTTATCCGTTAGGACACTCGTTCTCAAAGAACTTTTTCAATGAAAAGTTTCATTCGGAAAACATTGATGCCGAATATGTAAACTTCGAAATCCCATCCATCAAAGAACTGCCTTCTGTGCTATTGGCTAATCCTGATTTAGTAGGGCTCAATGTCACTATACCTTATAAAGAACAAGTCATCTCTTATTTGGACGAACTGGATAAAGATGCGGCAGCCATCGGAGCCGTCAATGTAATCAAAATTGTCCGCCAAAAAGGTAAGACCAGGCTGATAGGCTATAATTCCGATGTGATTGGCTTCACTCAATCTATCGAACCCTTGCTGGAACCCCAGCACAAAAAAGCTCTGATCCTAGGAACAGGAGGGGCCTCGAAAGCGATTGCTTACGGACTGAAAAAATTAGGTTTGGAATGCAAATTCGTATCACGGAACCTGCGTGAAGAAATGCTGACTTACGATCAGCTCACTCCCGAAATCATGGATGAATATAAAGTAGTTGTCAACTGTACTCCTGTAGGTATGTATCCCCGTGCCGATGAATATCCCAATATTCCATACCAATATCTCACACCCAACCATTTGCTTTATGATTTGTTATATAATCCTGACACTACTCTTTTTATGAAAAAGGGGGCAGACAAAGGGGCAATTACCAAAAACGGTTTAGAAATGCTCTTATTGCAAGCCTTTGGTGCATGGGATATATGGAACAAATAGTTAAGGTATGAAAAGAAAAAAAATGATTATTGGAACGAGTAGTATATTCGTTCTGCTTATTATAGTCCTACTTGGAGCCAGTCAATATATGCTGAACTATTCCTTACGCCCTAAAAACAGGGGAAAGAATTTAGAAAGTTCCTGGCAATATATGTTTAAGACTTACTCCTATCTAAAACCATGGATAGATAGTCTGAAACAGAACCAAGCACTGAAAGATACCTTTATCTATTCTCCCGACCACGTAAAACTGCATGCTTACTATGTGGCTTCCAGCCGCCCGACAGCCAAAACCGCAGTTATAGTACACGGGTATACAGACAATGCCATCCGCATGATGATGATAGGTTATCTATACAATAAAAAACTGGATTTCAACATCCTCCTACCAGATTTACGCGACACTGGCCTGAGCGATGGAAATGCCATACAAATGGGATGGTTAGACCGCAAAGATGTAACACAATGGATGGAGGTTGCCAATCGAATTTACGGTGACAGTACCAGCATGGTAGTACATGGAATCTCGATGGGTGCAGCCACCACTATGATGGTTTCAGGCGAACCGCAACCCGACTATGTGAAATGTTTTGTCGAGGACTGCGGATATACCAGCGTATGGGACCAATTTTCCAAAGAATTGAAAGAACAATTCGGCTTGCCTCAATTCCCGTTAATGTACACTGCCGACTGGTTATGCCAGCTGGAATATGGATGGGGATTCAAAGAAGCATCCGCATTGAAACAGGTAGCCCGATGCCATCTGCCCATGTTCTTTATCCATGGTGATAAAGATGACTACGTACCCACATGGATGGTGTACAAATTGTATGAGGCAAAACCTCAGCCCAAAGCATTATGGATAGTTCCGGAAGCAGACCATGCACATTCCTATCTGTTCAATACTGAAGAATATACCCAAAAAGTAAAAGCATTTGTAGACAAATACATCCAATGAGAAAATTGACATTTTTACTTACTTTTTTCATGCTCCTTGGCTCCGTCCACCTTCAAGCCAAAGAATATGCCATAAAAGACATACCGATGGTACATTTGCAAAACCGTACCCGCTACGTCAGCAATCCCGACGGTATCCTTTCATCAACCGCTGTCACCACTATGGACAGCATCCTCTACGCTTTAGAGCAAAAAACAGGTATACAGACATTAGTGGTAGCGGTAACAGGCATAGAGGGAGGTGATTGTTTTGATTTTGCCCACCGGCTGGGACAGGAAACGGGCGTAGGACAAAAAGAACGTGACAATGGGCTGGTCATCTTGCTTTCCACCGACGAGCGGTGTGTGCAGTTCGCTACTGGATATGGTCTTGAAGGGATATTGCCGGATGCCATCTGCAAACGGATTCAGAACCGCTATATGCTGCCCTATTTCAAGGACAATAACTGGAACGCCGGAATGGTAGCAGGAATACGGGCCGTAAACGGCTACCTGGACGGTTCCATGGAAAATATCGGCAATGACAAAAGCGAAAATGATCCCTTGGAATTCATTATCATCTTTTTTGTGATTTTCGGAGGATTTATTGGCATCGGATTATATGCAAACTGGCGTAAAACACGCTGCCCCCATTGCAAAAAACACAAACTGCAACGTCTTTCTTCCAAAGTTATAGACCGAAGTAACGGAACAAAGACTGAAGAAGTAGTATATAAATGCAGAAATTGCGGACATATCCTCAGACGGAAAGAACGGTCGAGAGATGAGAATTACAAAGGTCCCCGAGGAGGAGGTCCGTTCATAGGCGGAATGGGAGGAGGATTTTTTGGTGGCCACGGTGGAAGTGGCGGCGGATTTAGCGGAGGAAGTTTCGGAGGTGGAAGCTTTGGAGGCGGAGGAGCCGGAAGCCGTTTTTAAGAACAAGAATATTCATAATTTTAATAGTATATACATATGAAAAAGTCAACGATTATTGTAATAGTAGTCATTGTATTAATTGCCATTTGGGGAATAACCTCTTATAATGGTATGGTAAAAATGGATGAATCTGTCAGCACAGCGTGGAGCAATGTAGAAAACCAGTACCAACGCCGTTCTGATTTAATCCCCAACTTGGTAAATACAGTAAAGGGATACGCCTCACACGAAAAAGAAACTTTTCAAGCCGTAGTAGACGCCCGTAGCAAAGCCACTCAGATGCAGATCAGCGCCGATGACCTGACTCCCGAAAAAATGCAGGCCTATCAAAAGGCACAAGGCGAAGTAGGTAGTGCATTGAGCCGCCTGCTCGCTATCACCGAAGCTTATCCCGACTTGAAAGCCAATGAGAACTTCAAAGAGTTGCAAGCACAACTGGAAGGGACAGAAAACCGAATCAGTGTAGAACGCAAAAGATTCAATGACACAGCAAGCGCATATAACTTGCTTGCTGGCATGTTCGGATTTGACAAACGCCCATATTTTGAATCTGAAGAAGGAGCTGATAAAGCACCTAAAGTAGAATTCTAACTCTTACAAGTCCCTGTTTCCAATCTTAAGAAACAGCTTTCGGGTACGGATTGTAGAAACCATGCAGTTTTTTTATGCCAAACTGTAAAAATCATACAATCCGTACCCTATTTTTATCCATCTCACTAATTTTTCAACAACAATCAAGCATATTATCCCTAAAATCATTATCTTTACGGAAAGAAACTTTTAAAACTACAAGCAATATGTTCAATTCATTTGGTAATATTTTCCGGTTAACCAGTTTCGGTGAATCCCATGGACCGGGAGTAGGCGGCGTCATTGACGGCTTCCCTGCCGGTATTAAGGTTGATATGGATTTCGTTCAGCAGGAACTGAACCGCCGCCGTCCCGGACAGTCATTACTTACCACCAGCCGCAAGGAGCCTGATACAGTGGAATTCCTTTCAGGTATATTCGAAGGCAAGTCCACCGGCTGCCCCATCGGATTTGTGGTATGGAACAAGAACCAACATTCAAACGACTACGAGAATATCAAGAATCTGTTCCGCCCTTCACACGCAGATTATACTTATATGCAAAAATACGGAATCCGTGATTACCGTGGCGGGGGACGTTCATCAGCACGAGAAACCATTTCACGTGTAGTAGCAGGAGCTTTAGCCAAATTGGCATTGAAACAACTAGGAATCAGTGTCACAGCTTATACCTCACAGGTAGGACCTGTCAAACTTGATAAAGATTACAAAAGCTATAACCTCGAATTGATAGAAACAAACGATGTGCGTTGTCCCGATCCGGAGAAAGCCAAGGAAATGGCAGAACTTATCTGGAAAATCAAAGGAGAAGGCGATACAATAGGCGGGGTAGTGAGTTGCGTCATCAAAGGATGCCCTATCGGACTAGGGCAACCCGTATTCGGTAAGTTACATGCCGCACTAGGAAATGCCATGTTAAGTATCAATGCCGTAAAAGGTTTCTCTTATGGACAAGGTTTTGACTCCATGGAACTAAAAGGCAGCGAGCAGAATGATGTATTTTATAATAATAATGGAAGAGTAGAAACAAAAAGTAATTATTCCGGAGGAATACAAGGAGGCATCAGCAACGGACAAGACATTTACTTCCGTGTGGCATTCAAGCCAGTTGCCACAATTCTGATGGAGCAACATACAGTAAATATCAACGGCACAGACACGACCATGAAAGCCAAAGGGCGTCATGATGCCTGCGTACTGCCGCGTGCCGTCCCCATTGTAGAAGCCATGGCTGCCATGACCATTTTGGATTATTATCTGATAGACAGGACTACACAACTATAAGAATCATTCAATTATGGAAATAAAACAATACATTAAAGAAAATGAAGCGCGCTTCATGGAGGAACTTTTCAGCCTCATCCGTATTCCCAGTATCAGTGCTTTACCCGAACATAAAGACGATATGCTGGCCTGTGCCTTACGTTGGAAAGAACTTTTGTTGGCAGCCGGAGCAGACGAAGCCATGGTAATGCCCTCACAAGGCAATCCATTGGTATTTGCACAAAAGCATGTAAGCAATGATGCTCCTACCCTATTGATTTATGCCCACTATGACGTAATGCCTGCCGAGCCGTTGGACCTGTGGAAAAGCCAGCCTTTTGAACCTGAAATTCGTGACGGACACATTTGGGCACGTGGAGCTGACGATGATAAAGGACAAGCCATGATCCAAGTAAAAGCATTCGAATACGTAGTAAAAAACGGACTGCTGAAACACAATGTGAAATTTATTTTCGAAGGTGAAGAAGAAATAGGTTCTCCCAGTCTGAATACCTTCATCAAGGAACATAAGGAATTGCTGAAAGCCGATGTAATTCTAGTTTCGGATACCAGTATGCTAGGCGCGGACCTTCCCTCTCTGACTACAGGTTTACGAGGTCTGGCTTATTGGGAAATAGAAGTGACCGGTCCGAACCGTGACCTTCATTCCGGACACTTCGGCGGAGCGGTAGCCAATCCTATCAATACCCTGTGCAGTATGTTAGCCCAAGTCATTGGCGAAGACGGACACATCACTATCCCCCATTTTTATGACGATGTAGAGAAAGTACCGGCTGCCGAACGTGAGATGATTGCACAAATTCCTTTCGATGAAAAAAAATATATGGAAGCCATTGGCGTAAAAGCACTGAAAGGTGAAAAAGGATATTCCACTTTAGAACGTAATAGCTGCCGTCCCTCTTTTGATATTTGTGGTATCTGGGGCGGATATACAGGTGAAGGTTCAAAAACCGTACTTCCCTCAAAAGCATATGCCAAGGTATCGTGCCGACTGGTTCCACATCAAAACCACGCAGTTATTTCCCAATTGTTTGTGGACTATATCCAGTCTATCGCTCCGGAATATGTACAAGTAAAAGTAACCCCGATGCACGGAGGCGAAGGATATGTATGCCCCATCACCTTGCCCGCCTACCAGGCTGCCGAAAAAGGCTTTGCTAAGGCATTCGGAAAAAAACCACTTGCTGTACGCCGTGGAGGAAGTATTCCTATCATCAGCGATTTTGAACAAATCCTAGGTATAAAGACCGTTCTCATGGGATTCGGATTGGAAAGTGACGCCATCCATTCGCCCAATGAAAACTTCTCTCTGGATATAT
>OOCC01000475.1_pt1 | contig 10712 bp, 9 predicted proteins | sample 1670971 | NCBI WGS metagenome assembly OOCC01 (sample SAMN06348109, study PRJEB24527) | human gut metagenome | biome: human gut; feature: ankylosing spondylitis patient; material: feces | host: Homo sapiens | place: China | collected 2015-10
GTTTTTTTTACTTTCACTGCAGAAAATCTTGGTTGGCAGCAGGAATTATAAGCAGCTAAAGCGAATTGATAATAGTTAATTTATATATTGATGGAGGTAGCTATGTTTACACTCATAAAAAATGCTCATATTTACGCTCCTGCCGATACAGGCTGCCAGGATCTCCTGCTGGCCGGACGTAAAATCGTTCATATGGCTCCGTCAATCGGCGAGCTGCCTTTTGACTGCACCGTTATTGACGTCAGCGGGGCTAAAGTCACTACCGGTTTTATTGACCAGCATATTCATATTACGGGCGGCGGCGGCGAAGGCAGCTTTGCTACCCGCGTACCTGAAATCCAGCTGTCACAGCTGACAACGGCAGGTACTACGACAGTAATCGGGCTGCTTGGCACTGACGGTGTGACCCGCAGTATGGAAAATCTGCTGGCGAAAGCCCGTGGCCTGGAAGAAGAGGGTATTTCCACCTGGATCTATTCCGGATCCTATCCTGCTGACAGCGGGCATATCACCGGCACTCTGCGCAGTGACATCGTTTTGATCGACAAAATATTGGGCGGCAAGGTCGCAATGAGCGATCACCGTTCGTCTATGCCCAGCACACAGGCTTATGCCAGCCTGGCAGCAGAAGCCCGTATCGGCGGTATGCTGAGCGGCAAAGCCGGCGTGCTGCACATCCATATGGGCGACGGTAAACGCGGTCTGGAACCGGTTCTTGAGATCCTTGAAACTACAGAGCTGCCGATCAGTGTGTTCCGTCCTACCCATGTCAACCGAAATCCCATGCTTTACAAACAGACTATCCAATTCGCACTGCAGGGCGGTATTATTGATCTGACCTGCGGCATGACAGGCAGTGCTATCCCTGTGCCTCAGGCTGTTAAACAGGCTTTAGACGCAGGCATACCTTTGGAACGTCTGACCTTGAGCAGCGATGGTAACGGCAGCATGCCTAAATTTAACGAAAACAATGAACTGATCGGGCTGACTGCCGCTGCGCCACGTTATCTATACGAAGAAATGCTGAGTATCGTCAAAGCCGGCGTATTGCCCTTTGACAAAGCATTACAGCTGATAACCTGCAATGTTGCCGATGCCCTGAAGCTTGAAGACAAAGGCCGTATTGCCGTAGGTAAAGACGCGGACCTGATCGTTTGGAACGACGACCTGACCTTAAACAAAGTTTTTGCCAGGGGCCGCCTGATGGTAGATGAGGGGCAGGCCGTTGTCAAAGGAACTTTCGAAAACTAAAGGAGCTAAATTATGACGGCTAAAATCATTTGGACTTTGATCTTTTTCTGTTCTATCCGCGGTGTTTATGCCAACGCTGCAAAAAAAGAAATTGCCTATACCTTAGCATTTACAGTTACTCTGTTTTTCTCCATGTACATGCTGGCAGATCTTTTTGGAGTACTGCCGCCGGGCTTTATCGAACAATTATTTTGAGCAAGAATAGAATAATTAAAACAAAAGGACTATTTCTTAACGAAATAGTCCTTTTTTCTATCTGAAATTTATTCGCCGCCCAGCAACCTGTAACCAATCCCCGCTTCGGTGATCAGATATTTAGGCTGCGCCGGATCAGGTTCTATTTTGCGCCGCAACTGCCGCATATAGATCCTGATATAATGGGTATCCGTATCATATTCATTACCCCAGACAGCTTTCAGCAGCTGTTTATGCGTCAGCACGCGTCCGGCATATTTAAGCATCACCTTAAGCAGCTCATACTCTGTCGGCGTCAGCTTTACTTCACGCCCTTCCACTACTACCCTGTGCTCCAGAAGATTGAGCTGCAAACCGCCGCAGGTCAGTATCGGTTCTCCTTCTTTATTGCCGGCCCGGCGCAGACAGACTCTCATTCTGGCCATCAGCTCACCCATACCAAAGGGTTTGGTCACATAGTCGTCAGCTCCGACATCTAAGGCGGCAATTTTTTCCTGTTCCTGCTCACGCGCCGTCAGGACAATAATCGGCGTTTCCGACCATTCCCTCAGAGCTTTCACAACTGCTTTACCGTCCATATCAGGCAGCCCCAGGTCAACCAAAATAATATCCGGCCTGAAGGAGGCCGCCATTAACAGCCCGTCCTGCCCTGTAGCAGCTTCACCCAGCTCATAGCCGTAGGCCTGCATTGATATTTTTAAAAGCTTTCTGATTGCGGGTTCATCATCAATAATTAAAACGCGCAATGTATTTTCAGTCATTTTTTTCACCAGCCTTTTCTTCCGGCAGTGTTACAGGCAAGGCAAAAGCAAAAATACTGCCGCCACCAGTGCGCTGTTTAGCCCAGATCCTGCCGCGGTGGGCATCGACAATGCCTTTGCAGATCGCCAGCCCCAAACCGGTGCCGCTGATTTTCTCCGTTTGTCTGGCCCTGTAAAATTTATCGAACAAATGCGGTAAATCTTTGGCCGTCACCCCCAGCCCCCGATCTTTGACCATAACGATCACTTCGCTATCGTCAAGACAGGTCTGTATTTCGATCTCACTGCCTTCTACTGAATATTTTACCGCATTATCCAGTAAATTCAACACTACGTGCTCAAGTAAGGCCGCATCGGCATAAATCAGCGGCAGATCGTCTGCTATCTCTACTTTGATCTTATAGCTCTGCGTATGTTCCTTGCTGCGCCGCAGCGCACCGCTGACAACATCCTCCAGATCGCACCAGTCCAGCTTCAGCTGCAGCATCCCGCTTTCCAGACGGGCGGTATCTAAAAGGTTGCCGATGATCCGTTCCATCCTTTTAGAGGCATCGGCAATGGTTTCCAGAAGCTGCTGCCGCTGTTTCTCACCATAAGCAACAGCTTTATCATTTAAGGTATATACCGAAGCCATGATAGCCGCTAAAGGCGTTCGCAGTTCGTGGGAAACAGAATTAAAAAGCGCTGTACGTAATTTATCTGCCTCACGCAGCATTGCGGCCTGTTTTGCTTCGCTGCTCAGCCCGGCCCGCACCAAAGCGATCGCCAGCAGGCTTACCCACGCGCCCAGTACAGCCCTTTCCTCCGGCGATAACTTCCGTGTATCGATAGCGATGCCAACAACACCGATAACTTTTTCTCCATTCATCAGCGGTAAAAAAAGATTTTCAGCACCGGGTAAAGTATCAGTAGAACGTCCGGCGGCCTGTCCGTGTTCCTGCACCCAAGCTGCTACAGCATATTCTGACGGCGGCAGCTGAAACTCCGCGGCCGCATCCTCCTGCTGTACAGCATAACAGGCCTGCAGCCGCAGTACTTTACTTTCAGGCAATAAAATCAGCACTGTCCGCTGCAGCTCTCGTCCCACATGACTGACAAATTCTTCCATGATTGTCACTGCGTCATCGACTGCGGCAATACGGCTGCTGAAACGGTATAGACTGTTGACATTGCTTTCACGGCGTCTGGTACTTTCCAATTCCCGCCTCAGCGATTCTGTCTTTCCACCGACTAAAAATGCTACCAGTCCAAAGATCAGAAAGCTCCACAGATATCTGATATCATAAATAGTAAAAGTAAAAATCGGTTCCAAAAATAAAAAGTCAAAACCTAAAACACAAAAGAGCGCTGTTACATAGGCCGTACTTCTGCCCCACCAGGCTGCTGTCAACAATACCGGCAGCAAATACAGTAAGGATATATTGACCAGCTCCAGCTGACCGCGGAAAACATAGCAAAGCCCAGTAGTAATGACAACTGCCGCAAGCGCCCCTACATACTGGCGCCAGCCGGCCTGCTGCTGCGGTACTGCCGTAGTGATGACAGGAGACTTTTCTTCCTCTTCCCGTCCCTGGATGACATAAACATGGATAAACCCACTCCTGTCAATCAATCTGTCAACCAAGGTTTTTCGGCCTATCTCATACCAGCGGCGCGGCCCTGATTTCCCGACCACGATCGCGGTAACATTTTCTCTGACAGCAATCTGCAGAACCGTTTCCACAAAATCCGTACCGGCAGTAGTCAGGATCTGACCTCCCAGCTCTTTAGCCAGATTCAGGTTACGCCAAAGCCTTTCCCGTTCTTTATCACCATGAGGAAATCGTCTTTCCGGTGTTTCGATATGCACAGCCAAAAATTCTGCGTGCAGTCCCTGAGCTAAACGCTGCGCCGCTCTGATCAGCTGTGCTGAAAAGGGACTGGCGCTGACGCAAACCATGACCTTGCCGGAAGCCGGCCAGGGACCTTCTATTTTATGCAGGCGCATATAGGCCAGCATATCCTGATCAACATGCCGGGCCGTAAATCTTAAAGCCAGCTCACGCAGCGCGCTGATATTGCCCTGTCTGAAAAATCCCCGCAATGCCTGCTGGGCCTGCTGCGGACGATAAACCTTGCCTTCCTTCAAACGCTGCAGTAATTCTTTGGGCGGAATATCGATCAATCTGATATCATCTGCCAGCTCAAAAAACGCATCCGGTACAGTCTCACGAACAATACTCCCGGTAATTTGCGCAACAACGTCATTCAGGCTTTCGATATGCTGGATATTGACAGCAGTATAAACGTCGATACCGGCAGCCAAAAGTTCTTCTACATCCTGATACCGCCGCTGATGGCGCGAACCCGGCACATTACTGTGCGCCAGTTCATCAACGACTACCAGCTGCGGGCGGCGTCTGAGAATAGCATCCAGATCCATTTCCTGCAGCATCTTGCCATGATATTCTATTTCCTGCTCGGGAATACGCGGCAAACCTTCCAAAAGCGCTGCTGTCTCTTTGCGCCCGTGCGTAAGCACCAGGCCGAGTACAATGTCAGTCCCCTCCCGCAGACGGGCATGTGCTTCCTGCAGCATGCTACAGGTTTTACCAACACCGGCAGCAGCACCTAAAAAAACAGTCAGCTTGCCGCGCTGTTCTTTATTGGCCGCAGCCAGCAGCGTTTCAGCATATTCATGTCCACTTTGAGGTTTCTCTGTCAGTTCCATAACCTTCTCCTTCGCAAGATAGTCAAATAGGGCTGCCTGAATGCAGCCCTAACTTTTATTGGTTCTGTTGTAAATTATCAAGCGCCAGATTCAATTTTAAAACATTGACTCTGTCCTCTCCGACAACTCCCAAATCAGCATTTTCAATATGTTCTGAAACCAGATCGCGTACCTGCCTGATTTCCAGACCACGTACTTTGGCAATACGTTCGACCTGGCAATAAGCAGCTGCCGGCGTCAGGTGCGGATCCAAACCACTGCTGGAATTTGTTACCAGTACGCTGGGCACTTCTTGATCAGATGTCCAGCCATTGGCCGCACGTACAGACTCTGCCAGCTCGCCGACCTGCTGCTGCAGTTTAGCGCTGGTACCGCCATAGTTAGTGCCGCCTGAATTGGCAGCGTCATTACCGCCTGCAGAAGGGCGGCTGCTGAAGTAGCGGGCATCTGTGAACGCCTGACCGATCAGAGCCGATCCTACCGGAACTCCGTCTTTTATTATTATACTACCATTAGCCCGGCTGGGAAATACCACTTGCGCCAAGCCTGTCATGGCCAGCGGATAAACCAGCCCGGTAAAAATACTCAAGGTTACAACCATTACTAACGATCTTATTATCGCGCCCATATTTCCACCTCATTCTTTCTTAAGCCAAACCTAAAGCAACTAAAAGCACATCAATGATCTTGATGCCAATAAACGGTACGATGATACCGCCGACACCATAGATCAGCAGATTTCTCTGCAGTATTTTAGAAGCTCCCAGCGGTTTATAGGCTACGCCTTTCATCGCCAGCGGTATCAGCGCGATGATGATCAGCGCATTGAAAATCACGGCGCTTAAAATAGCGCTCTGCGGTGAATGCAGCTGCATGATATTGAGCACTTCCAACGGTGCATAAGTTGCGGCAAACAAAGCCGGGATAATCGCAAAATATTTGGCAATATCATTGGCAATACTGAAAGTTGTCAGGGAACCGCGTGTCATCAAAAGTTGTTTACCGATCTCCACAACTTCGATCAATTTCGTTGGATTGGAATCAAGATCGACCATATTGCCCGCTTCCTTAGCCGCCTGTGTACCGCTGTTCATTGCAACGCCCACATCTGCCTGAGCCAGTGCCGGCGCATCGTTAGTACCATCACCTGTCATTGCTACCAGCATTCCCTGCTGCTGATAGGAACGGATCATTTTCAATTTCGCTTCCGGCGTTGCTTCAGCCAGAAAATCATCCACACCGGCTTCGGCAGCAATCGCTGCCGCTGTCAACTGGTTATCACCAGTGATCATGATCGTTTTGATGCCCATTTTCCTCAATTCACTGAAACGTTCTTTAATACCGCCTTTGACGATATCTTTCAGATAAATAACACCCAGGACCTGTTTATCTTTGGCAACTACTAAAGGTGTACCGCCCTGATGCGCAATATTTTCACAGGCACTGCGGACTTCAGCAGGAAAAGCCCCACCCAGTTCGCTGACATAGTTCTGCATGGCTTCCATCGATCCCTTACGTATTCTGGCATCGACGATATCAATACCGCTCATTCTGGTCTGGGCGGTAAAAGGAATGAATTCTGCCTGTAAATGTGTAAGATCACGCTCACGCAGGCCATATTTTTCTTTAGCCAGAACAACGATACTACGCCCTTCCGGAGTTTCATCAGCCAAAGAAGCCAGCTGTGTCGCATCGGCCAGTTCTCCCGCAGTAATGCCAGCAGCAGGAATAAATTCCGTCGCCATCCTGTTGCCCAGGGTAATCGTCCCCGTTTTATCAAGCAGCAGCACATTTACGTCACCGGCTGCTTCTACAGCACGGCCGCTCATTGCCAGGACATTAAGTCCCAAAAGCCGATCCATTCCGGCAATACCTATCGCTGACAGCAAACCGCCGATCGTTGTAGGAATCAGGCAAACCAGCAGCGCAACCAGTGCCGTTACAGAAATAACCGTACCGGAATAAATCGCAAACGGTTCCAAAGTTACTACTGCAAACAAAAAGATGATCGTCAAACCAACCAAAAGAAGCGTCAAGGCGATCTCATTCGGGGTTTTCTGACGTTTAGCACCTTCAACCAGCCCGATCATCCGATCGAGAAAGGTTTCGCCGGGATTAGTAGTCACCCTGACTTTAATCCAGTCGGATAACACCTTAGTGCCGCCGGTTACAGAAGATTTATCACCGCCTGATTCGCGGATAACAGGCGCTGATTCACCGGTAACAGCGCTTTCATCCACCGATGCCATGCCTTCGATTACTTCGCCGTCGTTAGGAATGGTATCGCCAGCTTCAACCAAAACTATATCACCCTTGCGGATAGCTTCGGAACCGACGATTTCAAAACTGCCATCAGCTTTGATTTTCTTTGCCTGCAGAGATTTGCGGGCTTTACGCAGACTTTCTGCCTGCGCTTTGCCGCGGCCTTCGGCTACGGCTTCGGCAAAATTGGCAAACAGAACCGTAAACCACAGCCATAAATCTATATGCAGGTCAAACCAGCCTTCCTGTGTATTGCCTGCCATAAAAGCACGTACAGCCAGAACTGCTACTAAAATCGCGCCCAGAAAAACTATGAACATAACAGGATTCTTCCATTGGATACGAGGATCGAGCTTCAGGAACGCATTACGCACGGCCTCGCCCAAAATCTCTTGCTGTTGTCTATCTCTTTTCATCTCAGATCCTCCTTAAAATACCTTGCCCTGCAGCATAAACAATTGATCTACGATCGGTCCCAGGGCCAGGGCCGGTAAAAAAGTCAACGCGCCGACGATCAAAACAACACCGGCCAAAAGCACGGCAAAAAGACTGCTGCCCGTATTAAAAGTACCGGCATTGGCAGGAGCGATTTTTTTGGTTGCCATATTGCCTGCAATGGCCAAAACAGGCACAATAACGGCAAAGCGGCCGATCAGCATTGCCAAACCGATCAAAACATTGTACCACAGGCTATTGGCGCCCAAACCGGCAAAAGCACTGCCGTTATTGCCGACACCGGAAGCGAAACCGTATAAGATTTCACTGAGACCATGCGGCCCGGGGTTGGATATCCCGGCCTGACCGGCTTCCGTAAGACAGGATACAGCCGACATCGTTAAAATAGTGGCAGCCGGAATCAAAAGTCCGGCAATTGTCAAAACAACTTCTTTTGCTTCAATCTTTTTCCCCAGATATTCAGGTGTACGTCCTACCATCAGGCCAACAATGAAAACTGTGATAAATACGTACAGCATCATACCGTAAAATCCGGCGCCGACACCGCCCAGAACAACTTCTCCCAGCATCATCTGCAGCATAGGCACTAATCCGCCGGTACCGGTGTAGCTGTCATGCATCGAGTTTACTGCACCGCAGGACGCAGCTGTGGTAACCGTTGCAAACAAACTGCTGCTGCCGATACCAAAACGGACTTCTTTGCCCTCCATAGCAGTATCGCCGCTGATGCCCTGCGCAGCAACTATCGGATTACCATATTTTTCAGAAGCATAGCAAACCCCCAGCATCAAAACAAAAAGCAGCAGCATGGATGCCAAAACAGCATAGCCTTGTTTTTTATCTTTACACATCTCACCAAAAGTAAATAATAAACCTGTAGGGATCACTAAAATCAAAAACATTTCCAGAAAATTGCTCCAGGGAGTCGGATTTTCAAACGGATGAGAAGAATTGGCATTAAAAAAACCGCCGCCATTGGTACCCAGCTCCTTAATCGCTTCCTGAGAAGCAACCGGTCCCATAGCAATAGTCTGCTGTGCCCCTTCGACGGTTTGTACATCAACATAAGGATTAAGGTTTTGGATAACACCCTGAGAAACCAGCAGCAATGTTACTACAACACAAATCGGCAGCAGTATTCTGGTCGTACATCTGATTATATCTGCCCAAAAATTGCCTAACTCACCAGTATTTTTACGCACCAGACCACGGATCAGAGCAATTGCGACAGCAGCTCCTGTTGCCGCCGACAAGAAGTTTTGTACAGTCAAGCCCAGCATTTGTGTCAAATAACTTAAAGTCGTTTCGCCGCTATAAGCCTGCCAGTTAGTATTGGTCATAAAGCTGGCAGCCGTATTAAAAGCAAGATGCCAGGTTTCGACGTTGGGCAGCTGCTGCGGATTGAGCGGTAAAAAAGCCTGCGTCAGCTGCAAAACAAAAAGTGATAACATACCTAAAGCATTAAAAATAATGAGATTCAGGCAGTATTCCTTCCACGGCATTTCTGTACGCGGGTCAACTTTGGCCATTTTATAAAAAATATTTTCCAAAGGTGCAAAAAATCTTTCACCACAGGTTTTTTCGTAATTAAAAACTCGCGCCATATATTTACCAAGCGGCCAGGCGCACAGCAATAATACGGCTAAAAACAGCACAAATAGCATAATGTCTTTTGTCATTTTAAAAATCCTCCGGTTTCAATAATGCATAAATCAGATAAAATAAAATTCCTACTGCTAAAAGTGAACTGAGCCATAACTCAGTCAAGGGCAGCATTTCCATCATCATTTTCCCTCCTTGTACAAAAACACCACTTGCAAATCACCTTACTACTGATGATGACTTATTGTACTACTACCTTGCGTAAAGCCGCTGTCAAAAGAACCCTCCCCGCTGTAAAAAAGTTGTAAAAATTTGCCGTTCTGCGATTACTGTTTATTCTGTTCTAATAAAATACTATAGCTGAAAATAAATAAAAATACCTCGGGAAAAATCCCGAGGTATTTTTCAGTTTATCTCAATAACCTTACCAACACCAATTTCTTTAACAGGTATCTGTGCATGTACTGCCGCTTTCGCTTGAAAGGAACAGCAGTGGCACGGATACAGCTCCCGGATATTATGCTTCTGTAAATAGGCGATCGTTTTTTCCAGACGGTCGTCGACCTTAAATAAATGCCAGCCGCCGATAACCCCCTGAACCTTAGCTTCACCGCAAACCTTTTTAGCATATTCAATGATATTGCAGATCCCGCTGTGCGAACAGCCTGTAATCACAAATAATCCTTCTGAGCCTCGGTAAACTAAAGCCGTATCATCAAGTACTAAATCTACAGGATCCTCAGCACTGCCAAACCCATGCCGCTGTTCAAAATCATTCAGTGTTGGGATCTCGCCTAAAAAAACCAGCCGTTTTGTTAACCATACCGGTTCTTTACTAAGCCGCAGCCTGCACTTTTCCTGCAGCTGCTGTGCTGTAAAAGGGGCGCCTATAGCTTCGCCGGCAAACTGCTTCGGCTTCAGAGCCTCCGGATGCGCCAGCAGCTGCAGTTCAGAAAAATATTCCTGCTCGCTCAGCCATAGCAAACCCCGTGTATGATCATTATGCCCATGTGAAAGCACTACCTGCTGTAAGCGGCTCAAATCAATCCCCAACGCCTGGGCGTTTCTAAGAAATATATCCGAATAACCCACATCAAATAAAATTCTGACATCACCATCTTCCAGATAATAGGCTACGCCCGGCTCACCTAAATAATAACGGTCAATCAGAGTATTGTTATCTACCAACACAGTCAGCTGCATCATATACCTCCATTATTTTCAAAAAATCAGTCTGTAACTTTTTTACTTTCCCTCCATAACTTTTCACGAAACCAATACTCCTACAAGCTGTATTTACTTTCACATTAAAGCTTCCTTGCAAGTATCATAAGTCATTCCTTCTCAGAATACAACTTTTTTCTAAATCTGCGGCATCGCGCCATAAAAGAAACGTCCTGCACTTGGTAGTGCGGGACGTTTCGTAAAAATTATAAAATTGTTCTTTTAACCTGCTAAACAACCGACACGGTCAT
>OOCC01000476.1_pt1 | contig 10710 bp, 5 predicted proteins | sample 1670971 | NCBI WGS metagenome assembly OOCC01 (sample SAMN06348109, study PRJEB24527) | human gut metagenome | biome: human gut; feature: ankylosing spondylitis patient; material: feces | host: Homo sapiens | place: China | collected 2015-10
AGCAACGCCTTGCTCCAACCTTTGTTAACCTTAAATCTAATACTATGAAAAACACGTTGCAAAGGTACGTGTTTTAGTGAATTTTGCAAATAAAACAACTAAAAAAATATGTTTTCTAACACGTTTTAATACTTTTGTCCTATTTGTTAAGGATGAGGACTTTTTTTATTTACTTGTATTTTATCTTTTTTACATATAAAACCGTATATTTGTTGCCACTTTTGCAAAAGGATAAAAACGAATGGTTTCAGTAGATAATTTGAAAGTAGAGTTTGGAGTAACGCCTCTGTTTGAGGATGTGTCATACGTTATCAATAAGAGAGATCGTATTGCGCTGGTCGGGAAGAATGGGGCCGGTAAGTCTACTATGCTTAAGATATTGGCAGGAATACAGGCGCCTACTTCAGGTAGTGTTTCTGTTCCGCGTGATGTGACGATAGGCTATCTGCCTCAAGTCATGATTCTGAGTGATAAACATACTGTGATGGAAGAGGCGGAGATGGCTTTTGAACATATCTTTGACTTGCAGGCTAGTATTGAGAGAATGAATCAGGAGTTGGCGGATAGAACAGATTATGATTCAGAAAACTATCGTAAACTGATTGAGAAATTCACCCATGACAATGAACGCTTTTTGATGATGGGAGGTACCAATTATACAGCTGAGATAGAACGTACATTGATGGGGTTGGGATTTAGCCGGGAGGATTTTAACCGTCCTACATCTGAGTTCAGTGGTGGATGGCGTATGCGTATAGAGTTGGCCAAGTTGCTGTTGCGACGGCCCGATGTGTTGCTGTTGGACGAGCCTACCAATCATCTGGATATAGAAAGCATTCAATGGTTGGAAAACTTTTTGAAGACAAGTGCGGGAGCCGTTGTATTGGTGAGCCACGACCGTGCATTTATTAATAATGTGACCAATCGTACGATTGAAATATCTTGCGGGCATATCTATGATTATAAAGTGGCTTACGATGAGTTTGTGGTATTGCGCAAAGAACGTCGTGAGCAGCAATTGCGTGCATACGAGAACCAGCAGAAGCAAATTCAGGATACGGAAGATTTCATAGAGCGTTTCCGTTATAAGGCTACCAAGGCTGTACAGGTGCAGAGCCGCATCAAGCAATTGGAAAAAATAGTTCCTATTGAAATTGATGATGAAGATAATTCAGCCTTGCGGTTGAAGTTTCCGCCTGCCATGCGTTCCGGCAATTATCCGGTCATTTGTGACGGGGTGAAGAAAGCATATGGCAGTCATATCGTTTTTCACGATGTGACTTTGACTATTAATCGAGGTGAGAAGGTGGCTTTTGTCGGAAAGAATGGGGAAGGTAAGTCCACTTTGGTGAAATGTATAATGGACGAAATCCCATACGAAGGTAAACTGACCATCGGGCACAACGTACAGATTGGTTATTTTGCTCAGAATCAGGCTCAGATGTTGGATGAAAATCTGAGTGTCTTTGATACGATTGATTATGTGGCAAAAGGGGATATTCGTTTGAAGATTCGTGATATTCTGGGAGCATTCATGTTTGGAGGTGAGGCTTCTGATAAAAAAGTAAAGGTACTGTCGGGTGGGGAGCGGAGTCGTCTTGCCATGATAAAACTTTTGTTAGAACCGGTGAATTTCCTTATTTTGGACGAACCTACCAATCATCTGGATATGCGTTCAAAGGATGTATTGAAAGAAGCTATCAAGGAATTTGATGGAACGGTGATTGTTGTTTCTCATGACCGTGAGTTCTTGGATGGACTGGTGACCAAAGTTTATGAATTCGGAGGTGGAGTAGTAAAAGAACACATTGGCGGCATTTATGATTTTTTACAGAAAAAGAAAATAGAGAGTCTGAATGAGTTGCAGCTTTCGGCTTCTCCTACTATGTCTGCCACTAAAAAGGAAGAACTCGAAACGGTTAGTGAGAACAAATTATCTTATGAGGCGCAAAAGGAATTGAATAAGAAAATTCGCAAATTGGAGAAACGAATTGCGGATTGTGAACAGAAAATAGAAAAGCTGGAAACTGAGATTGGCGAGGTGGAAGCTGATATGGCTACTCCCGAAGGTGCATCGGATATGGCTTTGTATGAAAAGCATCAGAAACTGAAAAAGGACTTGGATCAGACGGTAGAAGAATGGGAAACCGTTTCTATGGAATTAGAAGAGATGCAGGGAAGTTAAAGTATGTATCATATATATAGAACAAATGAAAGCAAAACATTATTTACCAATGGCTGTATTGGCTCTGGCAGTAGCTGCCGGATGTGACAGTAAAAAGGAAGCCGTCATGACTTCGGGTATAGACTTGACAAATTTGGACACTACGGCTGTTCAAGGAGCTGATTTTTATCAGTATGCTTGTGGCGGATGGATGAAGAAACACCCTCTGACCAATGAATATTCCCGTTTTGGCTCATTCGATATGCTTGCCGAAAATAACCGGGAACAACTGAAAGGATTGATTGTGGAAATTGCTGCCGGACAGAATGCGCAAGGTACAATAGGTCAGAAAATAGGGGATATCTATAATTTGGCTATGGATAGTGTGAAACTGAATGCGGATGGAGTAACTCCTATTCAAGCTGATTTGGAAAAGATTGCTTCAGTGAAGGATAAATCGGAAATAGTTCCTTTGATGGCGGAACTGGCTCATAGCGGTGTATTCCCTTATTTCAGTTTCTATGTGGGTGCCGATATCATGGACAGCAAGAGCAATTTGTTTCAATTGTATCAAGGGGGTATCAGTCTGGGTGAAAAAGAATATTATCTGGACAATGATGATGTGACTGTCAATATCCGTAATAAGTATAAGGAACATATTGTAAAGATGTTCCAATTGGCTGGTTTTGATGAGGCTGCCGCTAAAAAGAAAATGGAGGCTGTAATGGATATCGAAACCCGTATTGCAAAAGCTTCTTTCAGTGCGGTGGAACAGCGTAACCCTGCGGCCAATTATCATAAAATGTCTTTGGATGAATTAAAGAAAGAGATTCCGGGCATTGACTGGGATGCTTTCTTGAATGGTATAGGCGTGAAAGGGGTGACTGAACTGAGTGTTTCTCAAGTGGATCCGATTAAAGAGGTTGAGAAAATTATCAATAGCTTGCCGGTTGAAAATCAGATCGCTTATATGCAATGGAATCTGATAGACAGGGCTGCCGGTTACTTGAGTGATGATTTGGTAGCACAAAACTTTGATTTTTATGGAAAAACACTATCCGGTAAACAGGCTAACCAACCTCGTTGGAAGCGTGCCGTAAGTACTGTGAATGGGGTACTGGGTGAAGCGGTAGGTCAGATGTATGTGGAGAAATATTTTCCGGCAGCCGCAAAAGAACGTATGGTGCAGTTGGTAAAGAATCTGCAGACCGCATTGGGAGAACGTATTCGGAATTTGGAATGGATGGGTGACAGCACAAAGATTAAAGCTATTGAGAAGTTGAATTCTTTTTATGTAAAGGTTGGCTATCCTGATAAGTGGAGGGATTATACCGGTTTGAATATTGAAAAAGATTCTTATTGGGCCAATGTGAAGCGTGCTACAGAATTCGAACTGGATTATATGTTATCCAAGGCAGGAAAGCCGGTTGACAGAGATGAATGGGGAATGACTCCGCAGACTGTCAATGCATATTATAATCCGACCACGAATGAGATTTGTTTTCCGGCGGGTATTCTTCAATATCCGTTTTTTGATATGAATGCTGATGATGCATTTAATTATGGAGCTATTGGCGTGGTTATCGGTCATGAAATGACTCATGGATTCGATGATCAGGGACGTCAGTTTGATAAGGATGGTAATTTGAAAGATTGGTGGACAGCCGAAGATGCCAAACGTTTTGAAGAACGTGCTCAGGTAATGGTGAATTTCTTTGATAGCATCCAGGTTTTGCCGGGACTCAATGCCAACGGTTCTTTGACTTTAGGTGAGAATATAGCCGACCATGGTGGTTTGCAGGTTTCTTTCCAGGCGTTCAAGAATGCGACAAAAGATGCTCCCCTGCTGGTAAAAGACGGATTTACTCCGGAACAGCGCTTCTTCTTGTCATACGCCGGAGTGTGGGCTGGCAATATCCGCGACGAGCAGATTCGTTTGCAAACCAAGTCTGATCCACATTCATTGGGCAGATGGCGTGTGAACGGAGCACTCCCTCAAATAGGTGCATGGTATGATGCTTTTGGCATTAAAGAGGGGGATCCTATGTATTTGGCTCCTGAAAAACGTGTTTCTATTTGGTAAGCTTTGTATGTAAAAGATAATAAGAAAGCATGGTAATTGCTGAGAATTCGGCATTTACCATGCTTTCTTTTTGGAATTTACATGATAAACACCTATTTTTGTGCCCGATGAAACGGAGACGATACATAGCATGGGTATTGATGTTGGTCAGCATTATCATGTTGACAGCATCTGTTCTGCCTCATCATCATCACCGGGAAATCCTTTGCTTGCAGCATGATATGACTTTGTGCGGCTGTCAATGTTCCGTGCAGCATCAGCAGCATAATAATAGTTCTGATGAGAATCATACATGTAATGCCGGATGTGTGACCAAGTTTAAAAGTGTAACTCCGGATCGGGCTCAGGACAGTGTTTCTCCTGATTATTCGTTTTGTTTGTTGCTATATACGGTGACGGATGTATTGGCGCTTTCATTGCGGTTGACAGAACACAACACATTACCTTATAATTACTATTTAGAAAAACTGCATTCTACGTGTCTTCCCCACGTAAAGGGGTTGCGTGCTCCTCCTTGCGATGTTCTTGCTTAACAGATAGAAAGTTTATCTTTTTATCCGCAACTTTGTTGCATTTTCTTTACACTAATTTTGCATTTAGTAAAAAGTAAGAACAAATAATATCATCATGAAGAAACTTATCTTTATGGGAGTCTTAGGCTTGTTCCTCTTAGGCTCTTGCAACAGTAAATCGGGTCATGATCACGAAGGACACGATCATGGAACGGAGGAAGCACATAATCACGACCACGAAGGGCATGACCATAATCACGAAGGGCATGACCATGAAAAAGAAAACCACGACCATGAGAATGAAGGTCACGAAGGGCATAATCATGAAGCGGAAGCTTCTGCAGCCGGACATTCCGATGAGATAATTCTGGCTCCAGAAAAAGCAAAAGCAGCCGGGGTAGAATCGGAAATAATCCGGCCTGAATCATTCCGTCAGGTGATAACGACCAGCGGTCAGGTGCAGGCAGCACAAGGCGATGAAAGCGTAGTAGTCGCCAATGTAGCCGGTGTGGTTTCTTTCCGCCATCCGGTAACGGACGGTATGAGTGTGAGCAAGGGGGCTCCCATTCTGAATATCTCTGCTGAGAATATGCCGGACGGAGACCCTGTAAAACGTACCCGTATCGCATATGAAACCGCCAAAAAAGAATATGAACGTGCCGCCAAGTTGGTAAAAAGTCAGATAATATCACAGAAAGATTTCAATGCCATTAAGGAGAGTTATGAAAATGCATTATTGGCATACGAGGCTATTTCAAAGAACCAGACCAAGACAGGTGTGTCCGTCACAGCTCCTTTAGGTGGCTATATCAAGAATTGTCTGGTGCAGGAAGGTGACTATGTGTCGGTAGGCCAGCCTTTGGTGAGTATCACTCAGAACCGTCGTCTGTTCCTTCGTGCAGATGTTTCCGAGAAATATTATGGTTATCTGCATAGCATCCAGTCGGCAAACTTCAAGACTCCATACGATAATAAGGTATATGAGCTGGGTGAGTTGAAAGGGCGTCTGCTTTCTTATGGTAAAGCATCCGGTGGTACTTCTTTTTATGTGCCTGTAACTTTCGAATTTGATAATCGGGGAGATGTGATTCCCGGTTCGTATGTGGAGGTGTATCTGCTCTCGTCGGAAATGCCCGATGTGCTGGCCTTACCTGTTACAGCATTGACCGAAGAACAGGGCTTGTATTTTATTTATCTGCAATTGGATGAAGAAGGGTATAAGAAACAGGAAGTGACTTTGGGGGCTAGTGACGGAAAGGAAGTTCAGATTCTTACGGGGTTAAAAGCCGGTGACCGTGTGGTAACAAAAGGAGCCTATCAGGTGAAATTAGCATCGGCCAGCAATGCGATTCCGGCTCATAGTCATGAACATTAATCAAGCCGCCCTATGCTAAATAAAATTATACATTTTTCCCTTCAAAACCGTATATTGGTTCTGGTGGCGTCGGTTTTGCTGCTTATCGGCGGTACTTACACGGCTTTTCATACGGAAGTCGATGTGTTCCCCGATTTGAATGCGCCGACTGTAGTGATTATGACTGAAGCGAATGGTATGGCTGCCGAAGAGGTGGAACAATTGGTAACCTTCCCTGTAGAAACTGCTGTGAATGGTGCGACCAATGTGCGCCGGGTGCGTTCATCTTCCACCAATGGCTTTTCCGTTGTGTGGGTGGAATTTGAATGGGATACTGATATCTATCTGGCCCGTCAGATTGTTAGTGAGAAATTGTCCTTGGTCAGCGAGGAATTGCCCGAGAATGTAGGTAAACCTACCATGGGACCTCAATCCTCTATTTTAGGTGAATTGCTGATTATCGGTCTGACTTCGGATACTACTTCCATGCTCGATCTCCGTACACTGGCAGACTGGACTATCCGTCCGCGCCTGCTCTCTACGGGAGGTGTGGCACAGGTTGCCGTGCTGGGAGGTGATATCAAGGAATATCAGGTGTTGCTTGACCCTGCCCGCATGAAACATTACAATGTTACGTTGGCAGAGGTGATGAACGTTACCCGTAACATGAATCAGAATGCCAATGGCGGAGTGATTTATGAATATGGAAACGAATATATTGTTCGCGGGGTGCTTTCCAGTCATGATGTGGATCAGTTGTCACGTTCCGTCATCAAGACGGTGGAAGGGGTGCCCGTTACATTGGAGGATATTGCCGATGTGAAGATTGGTTCGCAGGAACCCAAACTGGGTACTGCTTCGGAGAGAGGAAAACCTGCCGTACTGCTGACCGTTACCAAACAACCCAAGACCGGGACTATTGAACTGACAGAGCAGTTGGAAGCCGCATTGAAGGATTTGCAGAAGAATCTTCCGGCTGATGTACACGTTTCTACAGATATTTTCCGTCAGAGCCGTTTTATTGAAAGCTCTATCGGTAATGTGAAGGATTCGTTGTATGAAGGTGCTGTTTTTGTGGTGATTGTTCTCTTCCTGTTCCTTGCCAATGTACGTACCACGGTTATTTCATTGGTAACCCTTCCGTTGTCATTGATTGTTTCTATATTGACTCTTCACTATATGGGACTCACCATCAATACCATGAGTTTGGGTGGTATGGCCATTGCCATTGGTTCGTTGGTGGATGATGCCATTGTGGATGTGGAAAATGTATGGAAGCACTTGCGTGAGAATCGCTTGTTGCCCGAAGGGGAACGTAAGAGCGTGATTGAAGTCGTGTTCAATGCTTCGAAGGAAGTGCGTATGCCTATCTTGAACTCTACCTTGATTATTGTAGTCAGCTTTGTTCCTTTGTTTTTCCTGACAGGAATGGAAGGGCGTATGCTGGTTCCGTTGGGCATTGCCTTTATTGTGGCGTTGTTTGCTTCTACGGTAGTGGCTTTGACACTGACTCCGGTACTGTGCAGCTATCTGTTAGGTAATAATAAAAGCAAAGGATTGCCCAAAGAGGCATTTGTGGCCGTATGGATGAAAAAGCATTACCGCAATGCCTTGTTATGGTCCTTGAATCATAAATCCGCAGTATTGGGTTTTACGGGTGGACTGTTTGCGGTGGCATTGGTTATGTTTTTTACATTAGGACGCAGTTTCCTGCCATCTTTCAATGAAGGTTCGTTCACCATTAATATCAGTTCATTGCCGGGAATTTCTTTGGCAGAATCGGATAAAATGGGACACCGTGCAGAAGAGTTGCTGATGTCTATTCCCGAAATACAGACTGTAGCCCGTAAAACGGGACGTGCCGAACTGGATGAGCATGCATTAGGGGTTAACGTGAGTGAAATTGAGGCCCCGTTTGAATTGAAAGACCGTTCCCGCCAGGAACTGGTAGCCGATGTGCGTGCCAAGTTATCTACCATTACCGGTGCGAATATCGAAATAGGCCAACCTATCAGCCACCGTATCGATGCCATGCTTTCGGGTACCAAGGCCAACATTGCCATCAAACTGTTTGGTAATGATTTGAACAAGATGTTTGCCATCGGTAATCAGATAAAGGATGCCATCAGCAGTGTGGAGGGTATTGCCGACTTGAATGTGGAACAACAAATCGAACGTCCGCAGCTCAAGATTGTTCCCAAACGCGAGATGCTTGCCAAATTCGGTATTTCCTTGCCGGACTTTGCCGAATTTGTATCTGTAAACATGGCGGGTGAAGTTGTTTCGCAGGTATATGAAGAAGGCAAAGCGTTTAATCTTATTGTCCGTACCAAGGACGAGGTGCGTGATGAGATGGAGAAAGTGCGTAACCTGATGATTGATACCGGTGACGGTCAGAAAATCCCTGTCAACTATGTAGCCGATGTGGTTTCTGCCATGGGACCGAATACCATCAGCCGTGAGAACGTGAAGCGTAAGATTGTGATTTCAGCCAATACCAGCGGCCGTGATTTGCGCAGCGTGGTGAATGATATACAGGAACGGATTGATGCGCAAATCAAGCTTCCCGAAGGATATCATGTGGAATATGGCGGTCAGTTTGAAAGCGAGCAGGCGGCCAGCCGTACGCTGATGCTCACTTCGTTTATGAGTATCGTAGTTATCTTCCTGTTGCTTTATACCCAGTTTAAGAATGCAGCCCAAAGTGGAGTCATTTTGTTGAATTTGCCTTTGGCGTTGATTGGTGGGGTATTTGCATTGATGATAACAACGGGTGAGATAAGCATTCCGGCTATTATCGGCTTTATCTCGTTGTTTGGCATTGCTACCCGTAATGGTATGTTGTTGATAAGTCATTACAATATGTTGCGCGAAGAAGGTATGGATTTGAAAGAAAGCATTCTTCACGGTTCGTTAGACCGTTTGAACCCTATCCTGATGACTGCATTGTCTTCCGCGTTGGCTTTGATACCTTTGGCATTCCGTGGCGATTTGCCGGGTAATGAAATACAAAGCCCGATGGCGAAAGTTATTCTTGGAGGTCTTTTGACATCGACTTTCCTGAACGCTTTCATTATTCCGATTGTTTATGAACTGATGAACCGAAAGAAGAAATAATAGAAATAATATGAAACGAATCTTAGTTATAATAGCCCTCTGCTCTCCCTTGCTGATGCAGGCCCAGAGTATTGAGCACATTTTGAAAAGCATCGAGCAGAACAATAAAGAGCTCAAGGCACAGAAACATGCCGCCGATGCGACCAAGATGGAAAACCGGACAAACAACAACTTGCCTGATCCTACGGTGAGCTACAGCTCTTTTTACAGTAATGGTGCCGAAGGTGGTCACGGTACGGAATTCGTTGCTTCGCAAGGTTTTGATTTTCCTACTCAGTATATTGCCCGCAACCGGCAGGCTACTTTGCAGAACGAAGCGGTGGACAAGCAACAACAGGCTGCCCGCCGGGATATTCTGCTGAATGCGAAGAATCTCTGTCTGGACCTTATTCTGTTGAATCAGGAAAAGACATTGATGGATATCCGTATGAAAAATGCGGATGAATTACAGGCACTTTACGAGAAACGTCTGACTGCCGGTGATGCGAATATACTGGAAGTCAACAAAATCAAGATGGAGCGTATGAACGTGCAGACGGAAGTTGCCCAAAACAGCGCAGCCCACCGCACTGCCTTGCAATCTCTGCTTGCCATGAACGGCAACATGCCTTTAGAATTTGCTGAAACCACATACCCTGCCATACAGGAAATCAATGATTACAATGTCATGCGGGATGAAGTGATGGCATCAGACCTTGACTTGCAGGCCGCCGTCGCCACTGCCCGTGCCGCCGAGAAGCAGGTTTCGGTAGACCGTCAAGGATGGTTGCCGAAACTGGAAGCCGGTTTTCGCCGTAACACGGATGATGCGGTTTCGATGAATGGTTTTGTGGTAGGGGGCTCCTTGCCTTTGTTTCAGAATCGTAAAAAGGTAAAGATAGCCAAGGCACAGGCTATCAGCGCACAATTGATGCAAGAAAATGCTAAAGATCAGGTTGAAGCTTCTCTGATGTCTCTCTTCAATGAGATGCAGCAGTTGAAGGATGCCATGAATGCGTATGATGTCCCTTTGATGTACCGTTCGCTGGATTTATTGAAGCAGGCATTGACCGAAGGACAAATTTCATTGATTGAATATTTTGTGGAAACGGAAAGTATTTATAAGAATCTCCAGGCGTATATGCAGATTGAGAATCAATACCAGAAGGTGATGGCGAATATCTATAAGAACAACCTGTAGGATGTTAATATCCGCTGAGATATAGTAGTGTAGGGGGGATGTTATAGTTGACATCGCCCCTAAAACTTATCTTGTCGGTTCAGTAAGTAAAATATAAAAAATGAATAGGAAATGAATTTAGAAGAGGTATTGAACTTCCGCCGGTCTGTGCGGAGGTATGATAAAAATAAACCGATAGACCCGGAAAAGGTGAAACATTGTCTTGAACTGGCTACGCTGGCTCCCAATAGTTCCAATATGCAATTGTGGGAATTTTATCAAATAACGAATCCCGGACTGATGGCGAAAGTTTCAGAAGCT